>ERZ773359.5102-NODE-5102-length-12923-cov-31.070329_pt1 | contig 12923 bp, 10 predicted proteins | sample MGYA00374955_ERZ773359 | MGnify/ENA primary metagenome ERZ773359 (study PRJEB29098, sample SAMN04486028) | biogas fermenter metagenome | study: EMG produced TPA metagenomics assembly of the Biogas fermentation microbial communities from Germany - Plant 4 DNA1...
TGGAAAAAGAAGAAAAACGGAAAGGTATACAAAACGCTTAGATTACCTTTTAACTTATAAGTTTATAACAGAACATTAAACCAGGGGCAACTTAAAAAGTTGTCCCTTTTAAATCTCGAGCCGAAAATTATAGCAGAGGAGATGATCATTTTGTATCAAGTAATTAAACGTGATGGAAGCAAAGCAGTATATAATATAAATAAAATAAAAAATGCAATTTATAAAGCAGGCAGAGCCTGGGGGCTAGGAAAAAATCCAGCCAATGAACTGGCATATAGAGCTACAGAAATTGTAGATAAGAAAATTACAGAATATAATGAATGGCCAATTAAAGTGGAAGAAATTCAGGATTTAGTTGAAAGAACATTAATGGACTTAAATAAAGATGTGGCCAAAACTTATATTATATATAGATATCAAAGGCATAAAATCAGAAACAATGGAAAAGTTTTTAATGAAGCCATGCATATGATTGATAGCTATTTGGATCTTTCTGATTGGAAGGTAAAAGAAAATTCAAATATGGGTTATAGTTTACAGGGGCTTAATAATCACATTGCAAGCGAAATTACAAAACAATATTGGTTACAGGAAATCTATCCAGAAAACATTACAAAAGCACATCAAAGAGGAGATTTTCATATCCATGATTTAGGATCCTTATCAGTGTATTGCTGTGGTTGGGATTTACAAGATTTATTACTTAGAGGATTTTCAGGAGTAAAAACAAAAACAGAATCAAAACCACCAAAACATTTTAGAACAGCTCTTGGCCAGATAGTAAACTTCTTCTATACATTGCAGGGAGAAGCAGCTGGAGCTATGGCATTTTCTAACTTTGATACTTATTTGGCTCCATTTATCAGATATGACAATCTCACATACGAAGAAGTATATCAGGCTATGCAAGAATTTATCTTTAATTTAAACGTACCAACCAGGGTTGGATTCCAGACTCCTTTCACTAATATCACAATGGATTTAGTTGTACCAGAAATTTTAGCTGATCAGCCAGTTATTATTGGAGGAGAGTTCCAGGAAGAAACCTATAGTGAATTCCAGGAAGAAATGAATATGCTTAATAAAGCATTTGCTGAGGTAATGCTTGAAGGTGATGCAAAAGGTAGAATGTTCTCTTTCCCAATACCTACATACAATATTACAAAAGACTTTGATTGGGATAACGAACTACTTGATCCTGTATGGGAAATGACAGCCAAATATGGAATACCTTATTTCTCAAACTTCATTAACTCAGATATGAGTCCAGATGATGTAAGATCAATGTGTTGCAGGCTCAGGCTTGATAATAGAGAGCTTAGAAAACGTGGCGGAGGACTCTTTGGTGCTAACCCAATGACAGGCTCTATTGGAGTAGTAACCATAAATATGCCTAGAATAGGCTATTTATCAAACACAAAAGAAGAATACTTTGAAAGATTATTTCAACTTATGGATATGGCCAAAGAAAGCCTCGAAATCAAGAGAAAAGTATTAGAGAAGTTTACTGATTCTGGCCTGTATCCATATAGCAGATACTATCTGCAAAGTGTCAAGCAGAGATTCGGAGAGTATTGGAAAAACCATTTCAATACAATCGGAATCAATGGTATGAATGAAAGTCTATTGAATTTTATGGGTGTAGATATTTGCTCAAAAGAAGGTAGAGAATTTGCAAAAGAAGTATTAACTGCAATGAGAGAGCGATTAAGAGAATACCAGGAAGAAACAGGGAACATCTTCAATCTGGAAGCAACACCAGCTGAAGGAACAGCATATAGGTTAGCGTTATTAGATAAAAAAGAATTTGGTGATGACATTATAGTGGCAAACCAGGACAATGTAATTGAACACGATGCAGAACCATATTATACTAATTCTACACACTTACCTGTAGGATTTACTAATGACCCGTTTGAAGCTTTAGAGCTGCAAGATGAACTACAAACATTATATACTGGAGGTACAGTATTACACTTATTCCTGGGTGAAAAAATGCCCTCTATTAAGTCTACCAAAAAATTAGTTAGAAAAGTTGCTGAAAATTTTGCTCTGCCTTATTATACAATAACACCAACTTTCAGTATTTGTCCTATTCATGGATATCTTGCTGGAGAACATGAATATTGTCCAATTTGCGATATAGAAGACTAATGATAAAATGGAGTGCTTTTTAGCACTCCATAACTTTAAACAAGGAGGTAAAGAGATGATTCTGTTATTTATGGGGCCAAGTGGATCGGGAAAGACATCTTTAGTAGAAAAATTAGATATACCTGTACTTATATCATCTACTACCAGAAAGCCGAGACCTTGGGAAGTAAATGGTGAACATTATTATTTTGTTACAGAGGAAGAGTTTGATAGAATCGATAAACTTGAAGAAGCTACATATGATGGATATAGATATTGTTTATCCCGTCAAGAATATGAAGATAAACTTAAAGAAAATCCAATTGTATGTTCTGTTATGGAAATCAACGGAGTACTTCAGATTAAAGAAAAATTACCTCAAAATGAAGTCAGGGTATTCTATATTCATGCCCCATTAATCGATATAATTTTCAGGCTCTGGAAAGAAAGAGGATTTAAAAACATGGTAAGAAGAGTGTGGCATGCAATAAAAACAAACGAATTTAAAAATGCGAAAATGGCTGATTATATTATAGATAATTCAAATGGAAGATTTGATCTAACCCTTGTTTCAATAAAATCTATTATTAAACTTATAAATTACTTAAAAGAGAAAGGAGTATTTGACAATGACAGGACAGATAGAGATTATTACTGGGCCGATGTTCGCAGGTAAAACAGAAGAACTTATTCGAAGACTTACACGAGTACAATATGCTGGTCAAAGAGCGATAGTTTTCAAGCCAGAAATAGATAATCGATATGAACAAAACAAGGTATGTTCTCATAGTGGAAAACAAATAGATTGTATTGTTACCAACACATTAAATGACATATGGGAACAGGGACAAAATTATGATGTAATAGCTATTGATGAGATTCAATTTCTACCAACAAGAGATGAAATTTTAATAAATCAACAGCATGTAGAAATTAGAATAGATGATCTTCTTAATAAGTTGGCTGATATGGGTAAAAGAATTATTGTAACTGGATTAGATCTGGACTTTAGGGGAAAACCTTTTGTAAACACAATGTATATTATGGCCATAGCTGAAAAAGTAGATAAACTAACAGCTATTTGTATGCAATGTGGAAATCTGGCTACACGTTCTCAAAGATTAATAGAAGGAAAACCAGCTCATTATTTAGATCCAATAATTGTGGTAGGAGCTGAAGAAACCTATGAAGCAAGATGTAGAAAATGCCATGCAGTTGTGGAGGATTAAAAAATGAAAATAGCAGGTGTTTATCCTACATCACTATTAGATTATCCTGGCCATATTTCGACAATTTTATTTACTCAAGGATGTAATTTTAAATGTCCTTATTGTCATAATTCTCAGTTAATAACTTTTATTAGTGATACAGAAAACTTATTAGAACAAGCAAAAGAACTTATTGAAAACAGAAAAAACCTTATTGAAGCAGTGGTTATTACTGGTGGAGAACCACTTATGCAAGATTTTAATGAATTAGTTGATCTAATTAAATGGATAAAAAAACAAGGCTTAAAAATTAAACTAGACACTAATGGTAGTCGACCAATAGAATTAAAAGAATTAATAGATTTAAATTTACTGGATTATGTAGCAATGGATGTAAAACTATCATTAGAAAGTTACTCAATACTTGGCGGAGAAGCCAAAATGGATTTAAAAGACAAAATAAAATTAAGTATTGATACATTAATTTCTAGTATAATTGAATACGAATTTAGAACAACTGTAGTTCCTGAATTGCATACAGAAACAGATATTGAAAATATTGCAAAAGCAATTGAGGGAGCAGATAATTATTATATACAAAACTTTAAAGCAAGTGATAATATCTATGCCCCCTTATGGAAAAACCTTAAAGGATTTACTCCTGACAAACTGAAAATTTTTAAAAACATTGCTGAAAAGTATGTTAAAAATGTTAAAATTAGAGACTAAGGAGTTGTACAGAACATGAAAGAAGAAAAAGTTGTTGTTAATTCTTATTTCATCGTACAAGAAATTACAAACTGTATTAATCTTTATAACTATTATAGACAAATGTCTTCTTCAATTTGTTCAGACAAATTAAGCAGCATTGGATTTACTGAAGAAGAATTAAAAGCAATGGATATCCTTATTGATGCTTATGATAGGAAATCTAAAGAACTAAGGGAAAGAGCAGAAAAACATATTGAAGAAGAGTTTGCAAAATATGAAGAACGTGTAATACAATTATATAACTTTTATAACAGAAAAGAGGTGAGCTGAGTGGCCAAGACAAAATGTGAAGTATATAGCCGTGTAGTAGGTTACCTTGCCCCAGTAAGCCAGTTTAATCGGGGCAAGGTAGAAGAGTTCAAAGACAGAAAAACCTATGATAAAGCTCTAAAAGAATAAGCACTTATAATTATTATTTAAAACCCTGGTCTTGTCAAGGGCCAGGGTTTTGTATGTTATAAAGGAGTGTTGAAATGTTTGTAAATCTTCATGTTCATACAGAATATTCATTGTTAGATGGATTCTGTAATATACCAGGATTAGTAGCAAAAGCTAAAGAATATGGCCAGCCAGCAGTCTGTATTACTGATCATGGCAATTTACATGGGTTAGTAGAACTATATAAAGAAGCTAAAAAGCAAAACATTAAACCAATTCTAGGCACTGAATTCTATTTGGTAGATAACATGAAAGAAAAAAACAGGGAAATGTTTCATCTAGTTGTTCTGGCCAAAAATAATGAAGGCTTAAAAAATATTAATAAAATGTTAACTAAGTCATATACAGAAGGTTTTTATTACAAGCCTAGAATAGACTTCGAATTGCTTAAAGAACATAAGGAAGGTTTAATTGTTTTGTCTGCCTGTATGGCTGGAATGATTCCTAGAGCTCTCCAGGAAAGAAATTTTGAAAGAGCAAAAGAAATTGCCCTGGAATTCAAAGAAGTATTTGGAGATGATTTTTATTTAGAAATACAGGCAAACAAAATACAAGAACAATATTATATTAATGGATGTTTGGCTTCAATAAGCCAGGCAACAGGAATCCCCTTAGTTGCTACTTCAGATGTCCATTATTTAAATCATTCAGACTATAAATACCATGATGCTTTACTTGCTATTCAAACAAATAGTATGCTGAAAAACAAAGACAGGTTTAGATTTGATAATGACCAGTTTTACTTTAAAAGCGAAGAAGAAGTTAGACAGGATCTATTTGACAGATCAGGTTATGAAAAGGAAATAGATCAAGCTATAGAAAACACAGTTAAAATTGCAGAAAAATGCAACGTAGATTTAACTATAGGTGGAAAAATGCTAATGCCTGTATATGAGGTGCCAGAAGGCGAAAGTGAAGCCAGCTATCTGAAAAAACTGGCATTTGCTAGATTATTTAGTTTAGCCCTGGAAGAAGATATTGACTATAATTTATATGCTGAAAGACTTAGAGAAGAACTAGATGTTATTATAGGTAAAGGTTTTCCAGGATATTTTTTGATAGTAGCAGATGTAGTTCAATATGCCAGAGAAAATGATATTCTGGTAGGTCCAGGAAGAGGTAGTGCAGCTGGAAGCCTATTGTCATATTTGTTGGGAATAATAGCTGTAGACCCAATTAAACATGGACTACTATTTGAAAGATTTTTAAATCCAGAAAGAGAGTCTCCACCAGATATAGATACAGACTTTCAAGATGATAGAAGACAAGATATTATAAATTATGTTACAAAAAAATATGGAGAAGATCGTGTAGCACACATAGGAACTTTTGGCACTATGGCAGCAAGAGGAGCAATGAAAGATGCTGGAAGAGTATTAGGTTATGATTTTGCTTATCTTAATAATGAAGTAGTTAAAAATATACCTCAAATTCCTGGCATCACCATTAAGCAGGCATTAGAAGAAAATCCAAAACTAAACTATTATAAAAACCAACATCCAGATCTGTTTGAGCTAGCTGAAGCTATTGAAGGTAAACCAAAATCTTTTGGAACTCATGCTTGTGCAATGCTTATTACACCAGAATCAGTTACTGATTATGTTCCACTTGCTGTAAATGAAGGAGAAATAGTAACACAAGTAGAAATGCATAGCTGCGAAGATTTAGGTTTGCTTAAAATGGACTTTTTGGGCTTAAAAACACTATCAATTATTACAAAAACTCTTGAATTTGTTCACCAAAGAAAAGATTTAAAAAAGTATAAATGGATACCTACTATAGAGAATATCTATGAAATACCATTAGACGATCCAAATATTTATCGACACATATACAGCAAAGCAGATACAAATGGAGTATTTCAGTGTGAATCTCAACTATTCAAAGGAATTTTAAAGAAAATGAAACCAACAAAGTTTGAACATATAATAGCTTTACTTGCAATAGGCAGACCAGGCCCATTAGGGGCTGGGATTGTAGACGATTATGTGGATTGTCTACATGGCAAAAAAGAGCCAGAATATCCACACGAAGATTTAAAACCTGTTCTTGAAGAAACCTATGGATTGATTATATATCAAGAGCAGGTTATGAAAATTGCTCAAGTGATATCAGGATATAGTCTGGGCGAAGCCGACTTACTTAGAAGAGCAATGGGTAAGAAACAACCAGAAGTCATGGCAGCAGAAAAATCACGATTCATTGAAGGAGCATTAAGAAATGGATATAATCAAGAACTAGCAGAACATCTATTTGGATTAATTGAATATTTTAGTGGCTATGGCTTTAATAAGAGCCATGCGTGCGGCTACGCGTACTTATCCTATATTACTGCATATTTAAAATATTATTTTCCAAGTGAATTCTATGCAGCGATTATGTCTATCGAAGCAAGTAAAACAGCTACAGATAGTGAATTGAGATCATACCTGCAAGACTGTTACCAGAAAAAGATGCCAATACTATTACCAGATATCAATGAATCTAATGCTGGTTTCAAATCTATAGATGGAAAAATAAGATTTGGACTAAATAGTATTAAAGGTTTGGGAGACAAAGCTATTGAAGACATAATAGCTAAGCAACCTTTTGCAGATTTACAAGATTTTTATAATAAGGTAGACAAGAGAGTAGTAAATAAAACAGCTATTGAAAATATAATTAAAGCTGGTTGTTTTGATTGGTACAATCCAAACAGAAATCAACTCCTGGAAGATTATGAACAATTAAAAAATAAAGGTGTATTAAATATGAGTTTATTTACTAAAAACATTGAAATAACAGAAAAAGAAATAGTCCAAATGGAGATTGAAGCTTTAGGAATGTCTCTTACTAAACCAGCAGAATGGGACTTAGCATTAGACGGTGCTAATCTTACTATAGAAGGTACAGTAGTTAACACACGAGAACATACGACTAGAAATAATAAGCTAATGGCTTTTTGTGAAATTGAATCTGGATATAATGAAATTAATTGTGTGATTTTTTCCGATGTATATAGAAAAAACCACGATTTATTTCAAGAAGGATTTGTGCTAAGATTAAAAGGAAAAAAGAATGATAGATCATTAATAGTGGATGAAGTAGAGCTGATAGAAGGAGACTTCTTTGGCAAATAAACTATAGAGTGCACTTTTTTATGAGTGCACTCTATAGTATTTTGATTATGTCACTTGACCATAAAGTTATAAAATGTTAAAATATTTTATGGAATATAAGCAAAAGAGGGGGAGAAGTAATGGAAGAAAAAATTATTAATTATAATGAATACATGGATGTTGCTAATTTTTTAACTTTGAAACAGGTGGCAGATTTATTAAGTGTTACCTGGCAAACAGTTAGAAACTACATAAAAAACGGAGAATTAGAAGCGATTAAATTAAACAATGATAGAGACTATAGAATTAATCCAGTTGATTTACATAAATTTATACAAAAAAAATATATTAATAAAAATGAAAACAAAAAAGAAGAAGTTTTAGAACTAATGATAAACAATAAAAACACAAAAGATTGTGTCTTATATTATCAAAACAAAATGAATGAAAAAGAGATTATTTATCGAATTAAAGATGTTGAAATTGTTCCAGTTAAAACAAGCCACTCTTTAGAAGGTTATCTTAACTCAGTATTTTTAGGAGACAATATATATATCCTTAAACAATTATTAAAGCATTATAAAAACAAAATAGATTTAATTTATATAGATCCGCCTTTTGGTACTAACCAAGATTTTATTTTATATGATGGTAAAACAGGATATTCTGATAAAATCACTAATACAGAATTCCTGGAATTTTTGAGAGTCAGACTGATATTATTAAGAGAATTATTATCTCCGCAAGGTAGTATATATGTTCACATAGATAAAAAAATGAGTCATTATGTTAAAATTATTATGGATGAAATTTTTGGAGAAAAAAATTATATCAATGAAATTACTAGAATTAAGTGTAATCCCAAAAATTTTGCCAGAAAAGCTTATGGCAATTATACAGATACAATATTTTACTATGCCAAAGAAAAGGATAATCAAATATGGAATGATATAACAGTTCCTTTAACTTATTATGAAATTGAAAAACTATTCCCTAAAATAGATAGTAAAGGCAGAAGGTATACTACTCATCCTTTACATGCTCCAGGAGAAACTAAAGATGGGCCTACAGGAGAGATGTGGCAAGGAATGTATCCCCCAGAGGGAAGGCATTGGAGATATACTCCAGATGTACTTGATAAATTGCTAAAAAATAATTTAATAGAATGGTCTTCTACTGGAAACCCAAGAAAAATTGTATATGCAAAAGATCATAAAGGAAAAAAACCGCAGGATATATGGGAATACAAAGATAAAGGTAAAAAATATTCAACTTATCCTACAGAAAAGAATAGCGACATGCTAGAATTTATCATTAAAAATTCATCGAACGAAGATAGTATTGTATTAGATTGTTTTGCTGGTTCTTTTTCCACATTAGTTCAAGCTGCTAAATTAGGTAGAAAATTTATAGGAATTGATTGTTTAGAGACTTCTGTAACTATAGGAATGAATAATCTAGATAAGGCTGGTATTAGTTATAACTATTTTAAAATAAAGGAGTAGATAATCTACTCCTTTATTTTAAAGACTTAAAAAAAGAATCAAGCAACAGAGCAGAAAGTGCTATTTCGTCATCATTTAATCCTCTAATCTGTTGTTGCATTTTAGTGTTTTTGCTTTTGATCCAGCAAATACCGTCTAGTATTGCAATTCTATAAACATTAAAATTTCCATTGTTTTTAAAAGTGTCTGAAGTTATTAAGTCAAGAGCATCTCTTAACTGGCTCATTTGATGCCCTCCATTATCAGTAATGAATTTAGCTTCTCCTATAACGTAAGTTTGCACAGGTTTTGTGTTTATTTTTATTATCATATCTAGTCCTTTTTCTGCTCCACCTCTACCTGTAGGTAGTGTAAGTTTTAAATATTCTTTAGCAAATTTGATTAAAGAGTCATCTGACCCTTTTAATGAAGTTATATACTCAATAGAGTTTACAAAATCTAATACATCTGTGTAGAAAGGATATTGGTTGTTAATCCAATTTTCAAACATAGGACCTATTTGTCGATTTGTTTCGATTGGCTCTTCGATACCTTCAATCATCTTATTATATCCTAACTGATAAATTCTTTGGCATATTCTTCTTATTGTTTTAGGGTTCATTTCAATTATTTTATTTCTTTCTTTTTTAGGCACATTAGTAAAGAATGCTTTGTAGGAATCTTTGATAGGAAATTTTTCTAGGTTGATAAGTATTTTAAAAAGTTCTTCATCTTTTTTCTTATTAAAATATTCTGTTATTTTTTCTTTGGTAGTAGGATTTAACTTTCTTGGTTGATTTTTATTCATGGGGTATATATCGTGCAGCTTGTCCAAATAATCAATGCTATTATACAAATTAAAACTTTTTTTTGTCCATATATTCATTATTTCACCCCCTTTCTACTAAATAATAATCTATTTTGGCAAATAAGTCCACCTTTTGCCTGAGTTTATAAATAAGTGAATCACAAGCTATATAGATAATCAATTTTGACATAGTTATTAAATTTATGGTATAATATAATAAAGAATAATATTACAAACTAAGCTGGGTAGGAGGGTAGGAAATTAATCCTACCCCTTTAAAAGACTTTATTAGAAAAGTCTTTTTTCATTTTAGTTATAGAAAGGTAGTGAAACAGTGGAGTTAGTTTTAACGCCTGATCAGATAAGAAGTAGATACAACCTAAATTATATAGTAGCAGAGATTCTATACAACAGAGGTATTTTTACTAGTAAAAGTATAGAGGAATATCTCTATGCAGATTTTAATGACTTATATAGCCCTTTCGATATTCCTGGAGTTATAGAAGTATCAGAAATAATTAAAGAATCAGCTTACTTTGGTGATAAAATAGTAATATATTCTGATTATGACGTAGACGGTATTACTAGTGCTGCCATATTATATAAAGCAATATTGAAAAAAGCAAAAAAAGCAAATGTATCTATCTACGTATCCAATAGATTTGTAGATGGTTATGGGCTTTCAATTGGTGCTATAGACAAAATGGCAGAAGAAGGAACAGATTTGCTGATTACCCTAGATTGTGGTATTAGCAATCATGAAGAAATAGAATATGCTAAAAACAAAGGAATAAAGGTATGTGTTATAGATCATCACGAATCTTCAAATCCTCCTAATGTTCCTTTTGTTGATTTAAAAGCTAGCCAGGGTGATTATCCCTTTCGAGAACTCTGTGGTGCTGGTGTTACTTACAAAGTTGCTCAGGCTTTGCTTGAAGATCCTTTTTATGAAATGGTTGACCTTGTTGCTGTTGCTACTGTTGCTGATGTTGTTGACCTTATTGGTGAAAACCGTATTCTGGTTAAAGCTGGGTTAGACAAAATTCGTTCTGGTAATGCTAATCCTGGTTTACAAGAGCTTATTAATATAAGGCAAATAAACTGTGAAGATTTTCAGTCTTATCATATTGGCTTTCAGATTGGTCCTCTTATCAATGCTATAGGCAGGATGTCTTCCGCTGCTGAAGCCGTTGAGCTTTTCCTTACTGATAATCCTACCAGGAGAAAACAAATTGCCCACAAGCTTGATCAGATTAATTTGCTTCGCCAGGAAAAACAGGCATCTGCGTTAAATCGTGCTCTTACAGAGATAGATCCCACTGCCAATGTTATTATGTACCAGGATGAAAGGATAGAGGCAGGTATTGTTGGTCTTGTGGCTGGTGATTTAAAAGAAAAATTCAACAAACCTGTAATAGTAATTGGTGGTGGTGGCAAAGGGTCTTGCCGTAGTGTTAATCCTTTAAATATATATATGTTGTTAGAAGAGTGTTCGGAATATTTTGAGCAATATGGTGGCCATGCTATGGCAGCTGGACTTAGCATAAAAGAAGGAGTATTTGATGAGCTCTATGAAAAAATCCAGGAGCTAACTGAAGGGATTGAATACGAACCTATTATCCCAGATATGGATATAGAACTTAAAGATATAACCTGGGATTTAATAGAAGGAATAGAAAGAATGGCTCCTTTTGGCAAGGGTAATCCAAAGCCTAAATTTAAAACAAAAAATTGCGAACTGTCTTCTATTTCAGTTACCAGAGATGGAAAACATTTAAGATTTAGAGCAAGAGATGAAAGTATAGATTGGGATATACAAGCAATAGGATTTCAAATGAGCGACAAGGAAGACTTATGTAAGCAGGGAAAAGTTAATTTGATTTATCAACCAGATATCAATGAATGGAGAGGTCAAAAAAGTTTACAGCTTTTAATGAGAGATATTGAAAAAGCAGGGTAGTAAATACCCTGACTTTTTTAGTAAACTAATACAAGGAGTGATCTTGTGAGCAAGTCAGAAGATAACAAAAAAATAATGAGCGACGAAGAATACAAGGAAATGGAAGCAAAAATTATTAATGGTCTTAAAATTGGGTTTGGCATATTATTTTTATATTCAATTGTAAGACATGTATTAATGTTTATACCTGGATGGGTATTTTTTGTAGTAGTTTTTGTTCCTTTAATCTTAATGTTTTTTCTTGATCTCTAACAGATAATAAAATAATAAAACAAAAAGCCACTAGAGGAAATTTAGTGGCTTTTTGTTTTTGCTTGAAAGACAAAGATCCCTTCAGTTTTTAATGGATCAAGAAACTGTAATTAAAACATATCATATACTATTTTAAAAGTCAAATAATTTTCAAAAATATTTTAAAAATTATGCAAAAAGTTATGTGCCGAATATACAATATAAAAGGAAAGGAGGTCATATGCTTAACTGGATTATAAAGTTATTCGGCAACTATTGTGGCACTACAACAGTAAACAGGGGAAGTTTTAAAGGCAAATGTCAACTACCCACCACTTAGTTTCTAGTGAAACTTGAAGTGGGGGCTTGTGGTTAGAAATTATAATCACAAGCTCGGTTGATTAGCCTAAGCCTTAACTGGCTATGTTATACAAGAATATATAGGCACCATGGGATGCTCCACAAGTCTCATGCTCTGCGGGTTAGCTTTAAATATCTCTGAGGGGTAGGAGAAGTGAGCTAACTTAAAAACCTTGTATAACCTTGGCGATGTGGACTTACCTACACTATCTACTAGTGTAGTGATTTATAACATTAATGTTATGGTGAGAAAAATGAGTAAAAAATTATTGTTTAGTTTAACTAAAAAAGATTTTGTGATTGAAACATTTAGATCTGGTGGTCCAGGTGGCCAGAACCAGAATAAGCGTAATACTGGAGTTAGAATTCGACATCCAGAAAGTGGAGCTGTAGCTGAAAGTAGAGTTCACAGAACTCAAGAACAAAACAAAA
>ERZ773359.5106-NODE-5106-length-12920-cov-4.764633_pt1 | contig 12920 bp, 11 predicted proteins | sample MGYA00374955_ERZ773359 | MGnify/ENA primary metagenome ERZ773359 (study PRJEB29098, sample SAMN04486028) | biogas fermenter metagenome | study: EMG produced TPA metagenomics assembly of the Biogas fermentation microbial communities from Germany - Plant 4 DNA1...
GAAGGTGGGGAGGAAAATGAAAAAGTTCTTAGTAAACATATCTTTGCTTCTGGTATTCCTGGTTTTTCAATTGATTATTCCTCCTGACTTTATTTTTACAGGGGTAAAGCCCGATTTGCTGCTGATCCTTATAGTAATCATTGGACTTTATTGGGGTATTTATGATGGAGTGGGTTTTGCCTTTTTAGCAGGGATTATTCAGGGGGTTTTTCTGGGAAACAGTGGAATTATTTATGTTGCTGTAAAAACCCTGTCAGGAGGACTAGCGGGGTTTGTGGAAAAATATTACTTTAAAGAGAAGCCGGTTTTTCCCTCTCTATTAGTTTTTGCCTTTACCTTCCTGCACGAGACTTTAGTTATCCTCTTGTCTGAAACTATGTTATTCAACATAAACTATTTCCGGGCATTAAGGGTAATGATTTTACCTGAGGCCCTTTTAAATGCTGTTATCGCTTTTTTCATTTATTATCTCTACAACAGGTACTGGCAGGGCAGGAGAGATATTTATGGATGAGCGCCTTAAGGTATTTAAAATTGTTGTAGTTCTGACACTACTTATATTGGCCTTACGTGCCGGGCAGCTTCAATTGTTCATGGGTGATTACTTTTATGAGTTATCTGAAGGTAACCGTCTTTCTGAGCGCCCTATCAGTGCGCCCAGGGGAAAGGTAATGGATAAGAAGGGAAATATTTTAGTTTCAAATAAAGAGGCCTATGACTTATACCTCTTACCCAATGAAGTTTCACCGGAAATTTCTGTAGAGGATTTATTACAGGAATTAGCCAGTCTTACTGGACTGGATTATGGGATTTTACAAACCAATTATGATAACCAGGAGCGGAGTTCTTCTGCAGTTTTATTAAGGAGAAATATTTCCAGGGAAATGATGGTGATAATAAAGGAAAACAAAGATGCGCTGCCTGGAGTTTATATTGAAAGTTCTTCCATGAGGGATTATGTCTATGGCGAGCTGGGTGCCCATTTTCTCGGCTATGTAGGAGAAATCAGTTTAAGTGAATTAAGGGAGTTTAATGAGTCGGGTTATAATTACCGGGGCGGCGATATTGTTGGAAAGATTGGCCTGGAAATGGAATATGAGCAGTTTTTGCGCGGCCATGACGGTATAGAGCAGATTGAAGTTAATAGCCGGGGCCAGAAGGTTAAGACCCTGAGCATTAAACCACCGGTTCCAGGCAATGACCTGGTATTAAATATTAATCTTGAATTACAGCAATATTTTGAAGATATCCTTCTGGAGGAGTTTTATAGATTAAGGGATATTGCTGCAGATGATCCCGAGCTTTTTCCTCCTACTGGTGCTGCCGGTATTGTTATGAACCCCAATAGTGGGGAAATCCTGGCCATTGTCAGTGTGCCCAAGTTTGATCCCAACAAATTTGTCAGCGGACTTTCTTATGAAGAATATGCAGCCTTAAATAATGATCCGCTGAAGCCCCTTTTTAATAGGCCTATAATGAGCCAGGTTAACCCCGGCTCTGTTTTTAAATTGGTGACAGGTACTGCTGCCGTAGAAAATCTGGGGGTCAGGGCTGATACTGTCTTTTATGATAGAAATGGCAAATATACCATTGGTGAATGGGAGTACCGCAACTGGTTGAGCTGGGGTGAAGGTGAGATAGATTTTATCAGGTCCTTTGCCCGTTCCAATAACGTGGTTTTTTATCAACTGGGCCATGAATTGTATAAACTGGATAGAGGGGATAAGATGGCCTGGACTGCCCGACAGTATGGCTTTGGTAGTTTAAGCGGGATTGATTTGCCGGGAGAAAAAGCTGGCCTGGTGCCAGATAATGAATGGAAAATGAGGACCCAGGGTGAAATATGGTATCCTGGTGATGCGGTTCATTTAGCCATAGGCCAGAAGATTACGGTTACTCCCTTACAGCTGGTTAATTTTATTTCTGTAATCGCAAATGGCGGCACCCTGTACAGGCCCCATCTGGTAGATAAAATCATTGATGCCAATGGTGAGGTCGTGTTAGATATCAAACCTGAGATTATTAGAAAAGTTCCTTTCAAAAAAAGCACTTTTGAGATACTCAGGAAGGGAATGATAGCGGCAGCTAATGAGCCTTATGGAACAGCCTCCCGTCAACTAAGGGATTTATCAGTAAAGGTGGCCGGAAAAACCGGTACAGCCCAGACCGGTATTGCAGGTGCAAATCATGGCTGGTTTGCCGGTTTTGCTCCAGCTGATGATCCTGAGATTGCCCTGGTAGTTTTCCTGGAGGAAGGTAATTCCAGCTCCTATACTTTACCTATTGCTGCCCGGGTCATTGAGAAGTATTTTTCTATGCAGGTTGATGAGTCCGGTGAATGAAGAAGGATTTTACACTTGTTTAGCGAATAGTATAATATAATTTGTTATTTGTTGAACGAAGATTTTTTCAGGGAAAATGCTTCGTGAAAAAAGGAGAAGTTTTATGGAGCCTATTTCTTTTCGGGTTACGAGTAAAGGTGTTTATCTAAATCTTAATCCAGAGAGTGATTACAGAAAGATTAAGAATGCCTTAATCAGGCATACTGCAGAAGCCAATAATTTTTTCACAGGTGTTGATTTATATGTAAATCCTAATGGACGGATCCTTTCTGCTGATGAGATCAGGGAATTGATTGAAATCCTTTCCCGTTATAAAAATATCGGCCAGCTGTATTTCCTCAACCAGGAAACAAAGAACAGAACCAGAACCATGGATACTATTTTGATAAACCGGACTATAAGGTCAGGACAGCGGATTAAATATCCTGCAAATATTGTAGTTATAGGTGATATTAACCCCGGAGCAGAGGTGATAGCCGGAGGAGATATACTGGTTATCGGAAAGCTGCGGGGGGTTGTCCATGCAGGAGCAGCAGGTTCTAATGAGTCCCAGGTGATTGCTTTAAGTTTACAGCCGACCCAGTTGAGAATAGGAAATTATATTTCCCGTTCACCGGATGAAAAAAATATAGAAGAACCAACAGTACCTGAAAGGGCTTACGTGAAGGACGGAGTGATTATAGTAGAAGCCTTAAAGTTATGGTGATTTTTAATACATTTTCTTATACATAAAAGGGGGAACATAAATGGCAGGTAAGGTAATTGTTGTCACTTCTGGAAAAGGTGGTGTTGGAAAAACCACTACTACAGCAAATATAGGCACTGCTCTGGCCATGATGGAGAAAAAAGTTTGCCTTATAGATGCTGACATAGGCTTGCGGAATTTAGATGTAGTAATGGGCCTGGAAAATAGAATCGTTTATGATCTGGTTGACGTTGTAGAAGGAAATTGCCGTCTGGAACAGGCTCTGATCAGAGACAAAAGGCAAAGCAATCTTTTCTTGCTCCCTGCAGCCCAGACCAGAGATAAAACTGCAGTTACACCTTTTCAGATGAAGGAATTAACCGAACGTTTAAAAGAAGAAATGGATTATATACTGGTGGATTCACCTGCCGGTATAGAACAGGGTTTTAAAAACGCTATAGCAGGTGCTGATTCAGCAATTATCGTTACCACTCCTGAGGTATCTGCTGTACGCGATGCAGACCGGGTTATCGGCTTATTGGAGACAGAAGGCTTGAAAGATCCAGATGTTGTCATAAATAGATTACGCCCGGATATGGTTGAAAAGGGAGACATGATGGATATAAATGATATGATTGAGATACTGGCAATCAATCTCCTGGGAGTTGTTCCCGAAGATGAGAATATTGTTATATCCACAAATAGAGGTGAACCTGTAGTTCTGAGAAATGGCAATACCCGGGCAGGAATGGCCTTTATGAATATTGCCAGAAGGATTAATGGAGAGGAACTGCCTTTAATGAGTCTGGAAAAGGAAACCTTATTGAATAAACTGAAAAGAATAGTGGGATTATCCTGAAGGAGGGGGTTAAGATCGATTTTCTGAGATCTTTAACTAGAAGTGATTCCGGATCCAGCAAGGATATTGCTAAAGAACGCTTACAATTTATCCTGATCCATGACCGGATTAAGCTGACCCCGGAAGAGATGGATTCACTGAAACAGGACATGTTGGATGTATTATCAAAGTACATTAATGTGGATGACCGTGGAATAAGAATGGCTGTGGACAGGATTGATGGTGTTACAGCACTGGTTGCAAATTTTCCAATAAAAAAATCTGGATAGGATTATTGCCATGTTGTGGAATAGGAAATTATTTAAAAATATAAACTGGTATATACCTATAGTGACTATATTATTGATTGCAATAGGTATCCTGGCAATCAGCAGTGCTGCTGAATTGAATAAAGAAAGCTATACAGGTATAAGGTTAATTAAAAAACAACTTATATCTGTAGTGCTGGGTACTATTTTTATAATTATTATCCAGCTTTTTGATTATCGTATTTTTCAACATTATGCCAGTATCATCTATATTGGTACTATAGGTGTCCTGGCAATTATTTTCATCATTGGTACTACAGCCAAAGGTACTACAGGCTGGATAAGTCTGGGTTCTTTTAATTTCCAGCCTTCTGAATTGGCCAAAGTTACCATGATACTGGTATTGGCTGAGGTTATAGACAGGAACAGGGAAGAGTTGAATTACTTAACGAGTTTTTTGAAGCCATTTATATATGTATTAATTCCAACCCTTTTGATTATCCTGCAGAATGACCTGGGAACTTCCCTGGTGTTGATAGTTATCCTTATTGGCATGTTGTTTGTCGGCGGAGGGAATATCCGCTTTTTGGTTTTGATATTTGGTGGAGGATTTTCACTGGTTGTTTTACTGATAGCCTCTCATTTACTCTTTAATACTCCGCTGATATTTTTCAAGAAATATCAGCTGGACCGTTTGATTGTTTTTATTAATCCAGGGATAGATCCTACTGGTATCGGCTATAATCTTATCCAGTCAAAAATTGCCCTTGGATCTGGAAGAATCTATGGTAAGGGCCTCTTTGCCGGTACCCAGAATCAATTGAGGTTTTTGCCGGAAAAACATACAGACTTTATCTTTTCGGTAATCGGTGAAGAGTTTGGTTTTATTGGTGTCCTGGTGGTTATAATCCTTTATCTAATTTTATTGTGGCAGATAATCAATGTGGCCAGAGAGGCCAAGGATAATTATGGCCGTCTGGTGGCTACTGGTATTGCCGCCATGTTCTTCTTTCATGTTCTGGAAAACATAGGTATGACCATGGGGCTGATGCCCATTACCGGTTTGCCCTTGCCTTTTATCAGTTATGGAGGTAGTTCCATGGTGACATCATTAATTGCCATCGGCCTGGTAATTAATGTGAATATACGGCGAAAGAAAATAGTATTCTAAAGTATAAAAGCCTCTCTCCCGGGAATATATTTAATAAGGGGGAGGGGTTAAATGAAATTCCGGGGATTGACATTTAAAGTTAACCCCCTTTTTTTATTTATTCTTTTCCTTTTCTTTTTGCTGGAAATGGCAACAGAGGCCCTGATAGCTTTTGCCCTGGTTATTATCCATGAATTTGTTCATATAATCATAGCCCATCGTTCAGGTTTTAAGGTAAGCAGGATAGAAATCTTTCCCTTTGGTGGTATGGCAGAATACAGCGGTTTACTGGAGATGGAACCCTGGCAGGAATTCAAGGTTGCCCTTGCCGGGCCCTCTTTTAATCTCCTTTTTGCCCTTTTTATCTTTTTTTTAATCTATATTGGGCTGTTAGAACCAGGTATTTTCAGCGGGCTTCTTTTGCAATATAATCTGATTATTGGTACTGTAAATTTAATACCGGCCCTACCACTGGATGGGGGTAGGATACTCCGTGCTTTTCTGGTGAAAAGTAAAGGTATAAAAAGGGGTAATGCTCTGGCTTTAAAAATCTCAAAATATTTAGCCATTAGCGGTATTATAATGGGAATATTGGTCCTTATAGCAGGTCATGCTAATCTATGGTTTTTGTTTTTTTTCTTCTTTATTTATGGTATGATAAATAAAGAAGAAAAACAGTTATTTTATTATATACTTCAGTACTTATCCAGAAGGGTAGATATCAATGAAAATCTGGAAATAAAGGAACTGGCCGGGCAGGTTGTTTATGCCTTAGTGCCGGTTAGAGAAGCTATATATTATATTAATCCCGTAAAATACAGTCTCTTTTATGTCCTTGGTCCTGATTCCAATATTATGGGAGTCATAAGTGAATCCCGCTTATTGAGTTCATATTTTAGCCACAGGGATAGAGATCTGTTGATGAAGGATTTAATCTAGATTATAAGCACATGAGGTGAATAAGCATGAATCTGGCTGATAGGTTAGAGAAAATTCTTTATAAGGTTAAGAATCCGGTTAGATATATAGGTAATGAGTGGAATATGGTGAAAAAAGATTGGGCTGAGGATAAAATCAAGGTGGCCCTGGCTTTTCCTGATTTATATGAGATTGGCATGTCTCACCTGGGCTTAAAATTGCTGTATCATATATTGAATGAAGAAGAGGATATTATTTGTGAAAGGACCTATGCTCCCTGGGTTGATATGGAGAACTTGATGAGGGAGGAAGGAATCCCCCTATTTTCTCTGGAGAATAAAAAAGCGATTAGTGATTTTGATATCTTTGGTTTTACCCTCCAGTATGAAATGAGTTATACCAATATCACCAATATGCTGGATTTGGCCGGACTGCCACTATATAGTAAAGACAGGGATGAAAGCTATCCCCTGGTAGTAGGAGGCGGCTCAATAGTCTATAATCCGGAGCCGATTGCAGCATTTTTTGATCTTTTTTTTATCGGGGAAGCTGAGGAGGGCATAGTCAGCCTGGTAAAAAAATATCGGGAATTAAAGGATAAGAAGCTTAATAAAGAGGAGATTTTATTAGAATTGAGCCAGATTCCCGGTGTATATGTGCCTTCATTATATGATGTTGTTTATGATAATAAGGGCAGGTTTAAAGGAATTAAGCCTAAGTATAAGGGTGTAAAGGAAGAGATCCGGCGGCAGGTAGTATCCAACCTGGATCAGGCCTATTATCCCACAAAGATAATCATGCCATATATGGATGTGGTCCATGACCGGGCAGTGATTGAAATAGCCCGGGGCTGTACCAGGGGCTGCCGTTTCTGCGCTGCCGGCATATCCTACCGGCCGGTCAGGGAACGCAGCAAAGAGACTATCATTAGACTGGCAGATGAGATTTTGCAGAATACCGGTTATGATGAGATATCTTTGACCTCCCTGAGTACGATGGATTATAGTGATGTGGCTGATTTAGTGAAAACCATGGCCAGGCGCTATGAAGATGATAAAATCAGTATTTCCCTGCCCTCTTTAAGGGTGGACCGCTTTTCAGTAAATCTGGCCCGGGAAGTACAGCGGGTCAGGAAAACCGGACTGACCTTTGCTCCGGAAGCCGGAACACAGAGGCTCAGGGATGTTATCAACAAGGGTGTCCAGGAGGTAGATCTCTTTGATGCTGTCCAGGCAGCCTTTGAAGAAGGCTGGTCTACTATAAAATTGTATTTCATGATTGGACTTCCTACAGAGACCATGGATGATATTGCCGGTATTGTAGACCTGGCAAAAAGGGTCCTGCGGATAGGGGAGGAGGTAAGGAGAAATACTACCAGACCCATGAAGAAGATTCAGGTCAATGTCAGTGTTTCAACCTTTGTCCCTAAGGCCTTTACGCCTTTCCAGTGGGTAGGAATGGATAGTAGGGAAGAAATAGAGAAAAAACAGAAATTTTTAAAGGAAAACCTTACAGAAAGGGGGCTTTCCTTTAGCTGGAATAATCCGGATTTGAGTTTGTTGGAAGGAGTTTTTTCCCGTGGTGACCGGCGGCTGGCCCGGGTCATAGAGAGTGCCTGGAGAAAGGGAGCCAGATTTGACGGCTGGGGTGAGTTCTTTGATATTGATATATGGGAGGCTGCTTTCATAGAGAATCAGCTTGAACAGTCTGATTATATTCAGGCCAGGGATCTGGAAGAAGACCTGCCCTGGGACCATATCAATGTAGGAGTAAGTAAGAAATTTTTACAGAAAGAGTATAAGACTGCCCTTGCCGGCAAATTAACAGAGGATTGCCGTCAGGTTGGCTGCACCGGCTGTGCAATCTGTTTTGATCTGGATGTAAAGATGGAATTATATCGTGGTGATGCGAATGTTAATTAGGGCAGAGTTTGAAAAAACGGACGAACTTAGATACATTTCCCATCTGGAATTGATGACATTTTTCCGCCGGGCCTTCCGGAGGGCTAAATTACCTCTGGTCTATTCGAAGGGTTTTAATCCCCATATTCTATTTTCAATGGCCCAGCCCTTAAAAGTCGGAATGACTGGTTGGAAGGAGTACTTTGACCTGACTTTAAGCCAGGAAATGGATATAGGGGAGTTTATAGATAGAACTAACAGGGAATTACCATCCGGAATCAGGATAAATAAAGCAGCCTCTATACCTGAAAAGAGCCAGGCACTGATGGCTACAATAAATACAGCTGCCTATATATTCAGGATGACATTTAGAAATGATCAAGAGGCTGAAGAAGAGCTCCTGAATAGTTTTCTGGCTAGAGAAGAAATATTAGTTAGAAGGGAGAGGGTTAAAAAGGGAGATATAGAGATTGATATCAGGCCAATGATTCAGCAGGCAGTAATCCTTGAGCCGGGAAAATGGCTATTCCAGGTTGATAGTAGCAGTGAGAGAAATCTCAGACCGGAAGAAATTAGTAAAGCTCTGGTAGATTTTCATTCTGATCTGGAATTTATCCCGCTTAACAGGATAGTACGCGAGGGTCTGTATGTAAGGGTAGGCGATGAACTTTATAGTCCCCTTGATGAAAAGATAGTAGGGAGATGAAGGGATGAGTATACAGATAATTATTAATTCCGGTATTAGAGAAAAAAGGGCTGCAATACTGGTTAACGGCCAGTTAGAGGACCTCTTACTGGAACAGGATATACATGAACAGATAGCAGGTAATATCTACCGGGGAAAGGTCAAGGATGTTTTGCCCGGGATGCAGGCAGCCTTTGTAGATATCGGTCTTGAGCGGAATGCCTTTTTGCATATCAATGATCTCTATCCGCTGCTGGATGGAGAAAAAGTGAGGTTCTGGCAGGAGAACAGGCTCAGTATACAGGATATCCTCAGGCCAGAGCAGGAGATTATGGTCCAGATAATAAAAGAATCAATCGGTACCAAAGGCCCAAAGGCTAGCTGTAAGATTTCTATTCCAGGAAGATATTTCGTGCTGATGCCCTATGACCCTAAAATAAACATATCCAGGAAAATCCTTAAGGCTGAAGAACGCGAACGCCTGAAGAAGATAAGTACTGAGCTTATTGAAGATAAGTATGGATTAATTATCAGGACAAATGCAATGGGCAGGGATGTTGCCGAATTGAAAAAAGACCTGGATTATCTTACTCATGTCTGGGAGAATATCCAGGAAGAATATAAAAAACAGAAGGCACCTGCCCTGGTCTTTACTCATGCTGATTTAATCATGCAGGTGGCCAGGGATTATGTATCCTATAATATAGAAAAATTGGTTGTGGATAGTGAAAAAGACTATGAGTATATTGTTAATCTCCTGGAAAAGATAGCCCCAGATCTAAAGCAGCGGATTTTCCTCTATGAGAGGGAAACTCCGATTTTTGTTACTTATAATATAGAGAAAGAGCTGGCTAAAGCCTTAAACCGGAAGGTCTGGTTAAATTCTGGCGGCTATATAATCATTGATAAGACAGAGGCTCTGGTTAGCATTGATGTTAATACAGGTAAATATACAGGAAAGAAGAATCTGCAGGAGACTGTTTTCAGGACAAATCTGGAGGCAGCCAAAGAAATTGCCCGCCAACTCAGGATAAGGGACATAGGAGGTATTATTATAATCGATTTTATCGATATGGCCCTGAAGGAACACCAGGAAAAGGTTCTGGAGGTCCTGGCAGAGGAACTGAGAAAGGATAAGACCAAAACAGCTTTATTGGGACTGACGAAACTGGGTCTGGTGGAGATGACCAGGAAAAAGGTCAGGGAAGGATTCCAGGAATTGATACAGAGGGAATGTCCCTATTGCCAGGGAAGCGGGATGGTCATTTCCGAAAGTGGTATGGCCTTAAAGATAATCCGGGAGATTTCTGAGTTATCTGCCAGGGAACAATTTTCTGCAATCCTCCTGGAGGCCCATCCCAGAGTAGCGGCAGTTTTAATCGGTACAGGGGGAGAAAAACTGAAAGAACTGGAAGAGAAGACAGAACTGGATATATATATATCCGGCAATGATGAATTACATATTGAAGAATACAATATTATTAAAAAGGGAAGCAAAAAGGAATTAGCCAGATTGGCTCTGCCAGTCCAGGAGGGTGAAGAATTCAGGGTATTGATTGAAGAAAAACAGTCGAATAATACTTCTGCCGGAATAGCCCGTCTCAATGGTTATATTGTCATAGTAGTAGAGGGCGGCAGCATGGTGGGCCAGGAGGTAAATGTAAGAATCAGGGATGTATACAGGACCTTTGCCAGGGCAGAAATAATATAGAGGTGCTGTTATTGCCTATGAAATTGCTTAAAGACATAAATATAATATTTCCAGATAGAATTGAAAAGGGTTCTATAATATTTTCTGAAAAAATAGAAAAAATAATTATTGGTGAAGAGTTTTACAATCTGGAAAAAGGCTGCTCTCAGGAGTTAGTAGATGACAAGGTCTATTACCTGGCTCCCGGATTTATTGATATCCATGTCCATGGTGCGGCAGGTTCTGATACTATGGATGCTACCCAGGAAGCTCTTACAGAAATTAAAGAAAGCTTATTGGAGTCCGGTGTAACCTCTTTTTTACCGGCAACCATGTCTATGCCAATAGAAGAAATTGAAAAATCATTAGAGGCGGTAAAAAGCAATATCAGTAAGGAAAGGCCCGGTTCCAGAGGGGCCAGAATCCTGGGTGTCCATCTGGAAGGGCCCTTTATAAATAAAGATTATAAAGGGGTCCATGCAGAGGAAAATATCATTTTACCTGATCTGGATTTGATTAAGGATTTTATTGATATTATTAAAATAGTAACCCTGGCTCCCGAGCTGGAAGGAGCAAATGAATTGATAGGTTTTCTTAAAGAAAAGGGAGTAATCTGTTCAGCAGGCCACAGTGCTGCCACTTATGAAGAGATGCTGGCAGCAATGGGTTCAGGTATAAGCCATGTAACCCATCTCTTTAATGCAATGCCCGGGCTTCACCACCGCCGGCCAGGGATTATTGGTGCTGCCCTGACCACCGATATCAGTATAGAACTAATAGCAGATTTCATTCATATCCATCCTGCAGTTTTACAATTAGTTTTACAGGCCAAAGCCCCGGGACAGATTATCCTGGTTACTGATCAGATACAGGCAGCTACCCTGCAGGAAGGCGAATACAGCCTGGGGGGGCAGAGAGTCATGGTAAAAGATGGGGTAGCTCGTCTGGATGATGGAAGCCTGGCCGGCAGTACCCTCAGGCTGGATCAGGCAATCCGGAATATCCGGAGAATCAGTGAGCAGCCCCTATATGAAATCATAAATATGGTGAGCTATAATCCAGCCTGCTTGCTGGGCCTGGCACACGAATTTGGCTGGATTAAAGAGGGTAATAGAGCGGATTTTGCTTTGCTGGATAGAGAGCTCAGGGTTAGGGCTGTTTTCAAGGATGGTTTCAGACAAATATAGAAGTATTAATTGTGTCTATAAATGCACTTTATACTTATTGAGTATATTTTACCTATTTATAAATTATAATGAGCAGTGTAAAATATTAATTAGAGAAGAAATAAGATTTGCACAACCCGGCAGAAAGGTTTATAATTTTTACAGGAATAATTTAGATATTTTAAAGAAAGAAGATGGTTAAGTTATGCGTATAATTGTAGAGGAAGATTATGAATCCATGAGCAAAAAGGCAGCCCTGTTTGTAGCCGGCCAGATAATCCTTAAACCTGATACTGTGCTGGGACTGGCTACAGGAAGTACTCCACTGGGTATGTATAAAGAATTAATTGAAATGTATCAACGGAGCGAAGTGGATTTCTCCGAAGTAATAACTTTTAATCTGGATGAATATTATCAATTGCCCCATGACGATGCGCAGAGTTACCATTATTTCATGAAAGAGAATTTCTTTAAGCATATAAATATTAAAGAGGAGAATATTCACATACCCGACGGAATGGCTTTTGATATAGAAGGGGAATGCAGAGAATATGAAAGGGCTATAGAGGCCAGCGGTGGTATTGATCTGCAGGTACTGGGGATAGGAGAAAATGGCCATATTGGGTTCAATGAACCTGCAGAGCAACTGAATGTCTATACTAATCTTGTTAACCTGACAGAGGAGACTATTAAGGTGAATAGCAGATTTTTTTCATCACCAGAAGAGGTGCCGCAAAAGGCTGTAACAGTAGGCATGGGTACCATATTGAAGGCAAGAAGGATATTATTGCTGGCTAATGGTGAGAAAAAAGCAGAAGCTATCCGGGATACAGTCTGTGGATATATTACTACGCAGGTACCGTCTTCATTTTTACAGTTGCACCCTGATGTTACCTTGATTCTGGATAAGGCTGCCGCTTCCCTGCTGTACTCTGATATGATATAAGACTCAATTAATAATAAAAATAAGCGGAAAATATACGGGTTTGAACTTGACTGCTTTGTCTTAATATGCTAAGATATTTATGTTGCATTGCCAGTACCGCACGGGACAGGCTTATAGAAAATGTCTTTATCTCCAGGAGAGGTAGGACTGCCTGCATCCGGCGAGTCTCGAGGTAAGGAGGTGTAGCTGTATGTATGCTATTATTAAAACCGGTGGAAAACAATACAGGGTTGAAGAAGATATGATTATCAAAGTAGAGAAACTTCCTGCAGAGGTTGGTGAAACTGTAGAGTTTGATCAGGTTTTATCCGTAGTGGATGATAATGGAGC
>ERZ773359.5108-NODE-5108-length-12918-cov-29.628936_pt1 | contig 12918 bp, 14 predicted proteins | sample MGYA00374955_ERZ773359 | MGnify/ENA primary metagenome ERZ773359 (study PRJEB29098, sample SAMN04486028) | biogas fermenter metagenome | study: EMG produced TPA metagenomics assembly of the Biogas fermentation microbial communities from Germany - Plant 4 DNA1...
CCAGTGACCCCCACGATGTCAACGTGGTACTCTAACCAGCTGAGCTAAGCCACCTTGGAACGAATATATTATAGCATGCTTTAGCTGCTGAGTCAAATAAGATTTTTATTAAATCAAGAAGAACCTCCACACAGGAGGTTCTCCCCAAAAGGGTCTATTATGATCTCAGTACAAGTAGATATCTACTTTTTCAAAAGCAACACACTACTTTACCATAGAACCTATTAAAGAACAATTAGATCATAATAGAACCCTTGTAACCATATTATTGTCGAAAAACAGAAAAATAAACATGGTAATATTTAATCCTTTATCAATTTTTTATTAGATAATTATCAGCAACTTAGGCGCAATAGATTTTATATCATAAAATCTATTATTAGCAAAAACAATCCTAGAAGCTGTATAGAATTCAAAATTTAAAAATTTAAACAATCACCCTTTCAGCAATTTATTCCCCTTTATAATCCCATCCTTCGTCACCACTATATATCATTAGTTTAGTCATTCCTCCATCCACGGTTATATTCTCTCCAGTAATAAAGTCATTTTCCTCATGACATAAGAACATGGCTACTCTAGCAATATCCATTGGGTTTCCTACCCTTTCCACAAGATGTTGTTTGATATCGCCATCACTATATTCCGGAACATAATTTTCATCATAATATTCTCCCGTGTCAATCCAACCCGGTGATATTGAATTCACTCTAACCTTTCCTTTGAGGCTTACAGCAAGAGCATGAGTTAAGGCCAAAATACCCCCTTTAGCAGCTGAATAGCTTTCAGTATCAGATTGGGACATAAAGGCTCTGGTAGATGCTATATTAATTATAGAACCTCCAATGCTAAAATAAGGTAAAAACAATTTTGATAACATATAAGGTGCTGTGACTCCTACCCTCAAGACATAATTAAAATCATCATAACTACAGCCTGTAAGAATGCCATTCTTGCTTATACAGGCATTATTTATTAAATAATCAATTTTACCATATGCATTAATTACTGTTTCAACAAAAGAGTTGAGAGTTACTTCTTCACCTATGTCACCATGACAGAATATTACATTACCGCCTCTTTCTTGTATAAATGATAGGTTTTCTTCACCGGCTCTTTTATTTATGTCAATAAATGCTACTTTGGCACCTTCTTTAGCAAATTCTCTAGTAAGGCATCTACCTATCCCTAAAGCTCCACCTGTAACTACACATACTTTTCCCTCAAACCTCTTCATCACATACCTCTCCTTAACGTAAAAAATCTAATTATGTTTAAAGAGCCCAGATGAAAAATATTTCAACTAGGCTCTTTTTTATTATTTTTTAACTGAAAATTTATAAATAGTTGTGTGATTGTATTCATCCCCAGCTCTTAATATAGGAGAAGGAAAATGCTTGTGTTTCAATGCATTAGGGAAAAATTGAGTTTCGAGACATAAACCACTTCTTTTGCCATAGGTTGCACCATCTTTGCAATTTTTAAGTCCATCTAGGAAATTGCCTGAATAGAACTGGATTCCTGGTTTAGTTGTATACACCTCCATAAATCTACCAGAGCTTGGTTCATAAAGTTCCGCTGCCTTTGCTAACTTGCCATCTTGTGCATTTAATACCCAGTTATGATCATAGCCACCACCGTTGATAATCTGGGGATGCTTGCTATCAAGGCCTGGGCCTATTGGAGTTAGCTCGGTAAAATCAAAGGGAGTGCCCTTTACATCTAAAATTTCTCCAGTAGGCAAACAATTTTCATCAATCTCAGTAAACTTATCAGCATAGATCTTGAGCTCATGGGTGCTAATATCTCCTGCATCATGGCCTAGCAAATTAAAATATGAATGGTTGCTAAGATTTACAACGGTATCCTTATCTGATACAGCATGATATTCTATTATAAGTTCATTATCCTCAGATAGGGAATACAAAACCTTTACGTCTAAATTACCCGGGTAGTTTTCCTCACCGTCCTTGCTCAGATAAGACAGCTGTAAAGTTTCTCTTCCATCTTTCTTTATTATCTCTCCGTCCCAAAGTACCTTATCAAATCCAACTAGTCCACCATGTAGATGGTTTGGTCCATCATTCTTTGCTAGTTGATATCTTACACCATTTAGCTCAAAAACCCCATTTTCTATTCTATTAGCATGCCTACCTACTACTGCTCCAAAAAACATATTTCTATTCAAATAGCTATCTAGATCATCAAAGCCTAAAGCAACATCCTTGAATTCACCATTTTTATCTGGTACAGAAGTAGAAACAACTATAGCGCCGTAATTTATTATCTCGACTTCAACGCCATTTTGATTCACAAGCTTGTAAATATGTACTTCACGACCATCTTTCATTTTCCCAAAATTCTTTTTTGTTATTGTCATTTAATACTCCCTCCAATTTTACTTTGATACTACCTTATAACAATCTTATTATTACCTATATTATACAATATGCTTCTTATCTTTTTCCATAGAAAAACAAAAAATAAGCTGGTCGGCTTCTTTTACAACCAGCTTCTGCTTTACTATTTTACTTTGGATCATATCCAATAACTGTCCATATTCCGTCTTCATCTTGTTTGACTAATCTTTTTAGATATACTCTAGCAATTGGAGACTCCTCTTTATTTATCTCCACAATGGTTTCCTCATTTGTCTCATATGTGATTTTCATATCCTCTACATCCACAGGGAAGTCACCTTCAATTCCGTCAGGATACATTTGCAAGCCAACAAAAGTCTGAGTTACTGCTAGAGGACTTAATTGCCATGGTGAATGTCCTTCGTCCACCTGTTTTTGATCTGCTTCCACTATTTCCATATCCACGTCTACCAACACTTGTGGCTGTTGAGGGAAATTATTTGGAATATCAGAATCTTCTTGACTAACATCTGTTGCTACATCCTCATTATTCTCAACTAACTCATCATTATTTTCTTGCTCTATTTTGCTTTCTTCCTGTGTTACTGGCGCTGGTAGCAACTCAACATTATCTCCCTTTGAGGAAGAATCATTAGCTAACCCTTTAGCATTGGTTAAGCTTATGGCTCCGATTACAATTACTAATGCTGTTATTATAATTGTCCAGCTTAATGATGTCTTATTAAATTTCTTTATCATGGTAATCCTCCTTTTAATTTCAGTTTTATTCTTAGCCATTCCAACTACTCCTGGACGCCAATAGGTGCTTGACAAAATCTCTACTAAGCTGATAATAGTATTCCCATAATTCTTTCGCTTTTCCGGTTCTAAACGGGCTAATACCCAGGCATCGCATATGATTTCTCGATCTTTCCTCATTTCACTAAATGCATACCATACTATAGGATTGAACCAATGGACAGCCTGCACAACTATCATTAACCAATTTGCTAATATGTCTTTTCGTTTTATGTGCATCATTTCATGTAGAAATATATGTTCTAAATCCTCATTTGATAAGCAACTCAGCACCTCTGGTGATATAATAATCTTAGGTTTAAAATATCCCATAAGGGAAGGCCCTTTTGATTCAGTACAGCATATGATGTCCGGCATCTTTTTTACATCCGCCCTTCTCCTGCACCGATCTAAAATACTGATTATATTAGCATCAGTACACTTGGGCATGTGATTGACTTTTTTTAGCAGGTTCAAATATACAACTAAGTTATATATAAGTACTGCTAATACACCAGCCATCCAAAGCAAATGTAAATACCCAATCTAATTATTGAGGACAGTTCTTCTATTTAGATCTATTTCTTCCCTATTAGGACTGACTCTTTCTTTCTGAATATCATCCTTAAAGAATGTATCCTTAAAACTTGAATTAATGTCAGTGCTGCTAGGTGATACATAATTTTCTATACTATTTAATGAAGTCCTTGGGATCAAATTAAATATACTGAAGGATGTCTGTGGGGCATAGGGAATAACTAATCTTATAACAAGCAAAAACCAGATATAATAGTGCCAGGTTGCATTTAACTTATTCTTAAGAAGCGCTTTTGTTAATATGATTATCCCTGCTACTACACTTCCCATAAAAGAAGTAATAATTACAAGTTGAAATAGGTTATACAGGTTCAATCCTACTCACCCCCTGGACGGAAAATTCACTCCAAAATTCGCCTAAGTTCTTGAATCTCTTCCTGTGATAACTTTTCATTTTCAATAAAGTTAGCTAACAACATTCCCACAGATCCATCATACACTTTTTCTAAGAATAACTTAGTTTCTTTTCTTACACATTCTTCTTTAGACACCAGAGGATAATATTCGTATGGCCTAGCATTTTTGTCTACTCTGAGTGCTTTTTTGTTTACTAAACGATTAAGCAAGGTATGAATGGTTTTAGGGCTCCAGTCTGTTTCCTCTTTTAATTCACTAATAACTTGACTTGCCGTTAGTGGAGACTTATTCCATAAAACTTTCATAACCTGCCATTCAGCATCAGAGATTTGGGGTATGCTCTTAATTTCTATCATCTCCTTCCTACAAGTGTAGTCTGTAATTATATATTACACTTGTAGTATGCCTTTGTCAATAGTTTTTAATATTTTAATACCTGTATTTTTTTGGAATTATTCCATTCCTAAACCATGGGCATTACATTTAACCACAGCTAAAATTTTTTATTAATATTTTGCTTTATTAATTCTAGATTATGTTCCATTGCTTTTAGATCTATTTCTCAACATAGCTTTTCCTAGTTATCTAAACTCCTTTATGACGGTCAGGCAAATTATGAGTTTGCATCTTTACATAATATACCTCATATTTTGATAAAAAGTTTTCTTTTCAGTTAGAAAAATAAACCCTTTACTTTCCTTTATAGTAAAGGATTTTTGTATACAACTTATATTCACTTTTTATCTAACTTTTTTATCCACTTTTTCTTCTTCCCTGTTAGATAAAAACCAACATCTATTGTTACTATCTTTCCTATTAAACTATTTTTCTGTCGATGTAATAATTCCCTCGGCAATATAAACTTAAACCTACGACAAAGGCCACCAATATCACAACTGCTACATAAATGATTATTCTGTTATTCATCCATATCTTTCTTCACTTTTACTGCTAACTTAAGGTTAAAACATACACTTCTCGATTTTTCCCTATAAGTTCAATAACTTGACCAATATTTGAAGCTTTTCTAGTATTATAAATGATGTAAATGAAAACCATTTGATTCCGCTAAAACAATTATCTAATACTAATGTATCAAATTTGTATCATAGCATCAATTAAGTATTTAAATTGCTAACGGAATAATGATTAGGTTTTGATAAACACTATGGTTACTAAAGCATAATTATTGGAGGCGCTATTAATGAATGAAGGATTGGTTGTATTTGTTAGATCTATTATAGCTTTTTTCTCCTTGCTCATCTTTACCAGAATAATTGGCAAAGAACAAATTAGTCAATTAACCTTTTTTGACTATGTATTAGGAATTTCTATAGGCTCTATTGCGGCTTCATTAACTACCGATCTATCCAGTGGAGCCTGGCCTCATTGGGTAGGACTTTTAACATGGGCAGTTTTAGGCTATTTAATGGAGTTAATTACCATGAAATGGAGATATGCAGCTAAATATTTGGAGGGAGAGCCAACCATTGTTATTATGAATGGAAAGATAATGGAAAGTTCACTAAAAAAACTAAAATATAGAGTATCAGATATACTAGCCCTTCTGAGAAACCAAGGCGTCTTTGATGTAAATCAGGTGGATTTTGCTATTATTGAACCAAATGGTCAAATATCCATATTAAAAAAGCCGGAATATCAAATCAATAAGGATATGAATATACAAGTTCCTCCCAGTGGCATAAGCACAGAATTAATTTACGATGGAATTATCATAGATGAGAATTTAAGACAACTTAACAAGGATAGAGCTTGGTTAATGGATCAACTAAGAAAACATAAAATTAAAGACCCCTCGGAAGTGTTCCTAGCAACCCTTAACCCAGCAGGTGATATTTATATTGATAAGTATGATGATCAAATAATCAAAGTTACTGATATTGGCGACTACAAAGGACCGTATTAGGAGGTATTAAATGCGAAGATTTATGGTTATAGCTATACCTATATTCACCTTAGTTTTATTCATTTTTATAATGTTAAGTGGATACTTTCTAAAAAATACACAGGTGGAAAACTATGACATTCCAAAACAAATCCAAATAATTGAGAAATATATAAATAATGAAGAGTGGGAGGAAGTTAGCAAAGAAACGAAAAAATTAGAGGAAATATGGCAAAAAATAGTTGCAAGAGTTCAATTTAGCTCTGAAAGGGATGAAATAAATGCTTTTACTATAAGCCTAGCCAGACTGCGTGGGGCTATAAAAGCAAAGGATAGGTCAAGTGCCTTAATAGAATTATATGAGGCCTTGGAACACTGGAAGGACTTAGGAAAATAATAGAGTTGTAAATATTGCATTAAAGATTACCTTTTGCTATAATTACCATATTAAATTTAAATGAATGTGCAGAGTAGGCATTGTGCGTTAAGTGTTAGGGGATGGGATGTTGCCCCTAAACGAAGGAAGGTTTCTTCCGCGATGCAATGCCGCATCCGCTGCCACATACAAAGATTGGCTTTTAAGCATTACCCTCTCTTTGTTGTGGCATCTTTGCCATTCAAAGAGAAAGGAGGTGCTTTTTTTGATTAGTAAAGTTAGCAAAATTTCATTAGCAGGTTTATTTATAGCAACAAGCATTATTTTGGCTCGTTTTTTTGCCGGAGATATATTAATTGGAGGATTATCTGTTCTTAGAATCAGTTTCGGACCGGTACCTATTTTTCTAAGTGGTTTTCTTTTAGGTCCTGTATACGGAGCCATCACAGGGGCACTAGCAGATGTTCTAGGGTATTTAGTTAAGCCTTTAGGCCCATATTTCCCTGGCTTTACTATTAATGGCGCATTGTCCGGTCTTATTCCTGGCTTGTTGGCTTGCTTTTATAATCAAAATAAGAGCTGGTGGCGTCTGTTATTAATTATTGCCCTAACCGAAGCAATTACGTCTATAATGCTAACTCCTCTGTGGCTAAGCATGATTACAGGAAAAGCATTTATTGCCTTTTTACCATCTAATCTTCTTTCAAGGATTTTCTTAATACCCATTCAAGTAACCCTTGTAAAGCTGATTTTAAAGTATTCAGTTCGTGTTATTCCTTCACTAAGATAAATAAAAGGCCAGGGATTAATCCCTGGCCTTTATATATTCATCATCTAAATGGCTGGTAGTTTCATTCCACACTTCCTTTATTCTTGCATTGGTAGTGGCATCAAAGCTATCATCCATAAAGTCTTTTACAGGTAAAATACGATAATGTAATTTATCTTTCTCAGTATATCTATATACCCAGGTGGGAATGTAATCTATTTCACCTATCTCTATAGTCCCTTTATCATAATCCTTTACAACTTCCAAATTGAGAATAAGACCACTATCCCTATAACGATCCCTCTGATTGGAGACTATATTCCCCAGGGAATAAATTACAAAAACATCTTTTTGTTCACCTTCATCGGTTATAATAGTCTTTTTCTCTGTTGGCTGAATTACGTGGGCATGGCTGCCAAAAATAACATCCACTCCCATAGAAAACAGCTTATCTGCCATCTCCTTTTGTGCTTGATTGGGGTTTCTTACATACTCGTCACCCCAATGAGTGCATGCTACAATAAACTCGGCTCCTTCTTCCTTTGCTCTTTGAATGTCTTTTTCTATCTTAGATATGTCATTTAGATAATTTACCATATAAGAAAGCTTATCTTTATCGATTGCACTCTCCATTCCATTTGTACCATAGGTATATGCCAGTATAGCTACCTTAATATCATTTTTCTCTACTATCAATACCCTATCCCGCTCTTCGGGTGAACGGGCTGTTCCCGTATGTAGCAAACCATATTCATCTAATTTGTCTAATGTATTTATTACTCCAAATTCTACACCATCTAAGCTGTGATTATTTGCGGTAGTTATTACATCAAATCCCGCTCCTTTTAATGCACTAATAAGAGATTCAGGGCTTCTAAACCTGGGATATGCAAAGTAGCCAACCTCATCTGTGCTAATGGTTGTCTCAAGATTGCCCATAGCTATATCAGCTTCTTCTAAATAAGGCCTTATATCCTCAAAAACTTCAGTGAAATCATAGCTACCATCAGATTGTTTAGCTGCTTTTAACTGATGCGCGTGCACCATTATATCCCCTACCACACTGATCTTGAGACTAGTCGTACCTGTTGGTTTTTCCTCTTCTGGTGGCTGCAGTGGATTGTCTGGCTCTTGTTCTTGTATCTGCTCATCTTCATTGGATTCATGTGAAGGAATTTCTACCTCTACATTTTGCTGATTAGGTAGCTGTTCCTCATATCCCATTAATCTATCCAATAATTGCCCACATCCTGAAGTAATCAATAAGGATATTGCTATTAGAATAATTAAAACTTTAGTTTTTATTTTTTTCTTATTCAAATTTAACTCCCCCTCTATGATAAGAATATAGGAACTAGTACTTTAGAAACAACTCCCCCCAATAAATTCCCGTAATATGGAATTGTTGGGGATGTCGTCATCTTCTAATTCTACAAAATACTTCATGAATTTCTTAATCCGATTTACTTCAATATAATATGGACTATCCTCATCAATTTCGTCCAACAAGGGTAATATATAGGGCTTAAGCACCGCCAATTCATATATCAAAGCTGTGTTTAGCATAATATCTGCTTGCTCTTGAAAAGGGAATATATTCCTTTCTTCACCCCTGCGAACATTAGACCACAAACTTAGGGTATCCTCTATAGAAGTACCTCTAAATTTGAAATCCCTTACCATTCTTCTAATCAAACGAGTATCAGTGGTAGGTATTCGGTTATGATTATCAATGTTAAGCTGAGTCAATGCACTTATATATATTTTATACTTGTTACTCTTAGGAATCATAGCTGTTAATTTTTCATTGAGAGCGTGAATACCCTCCACGATAATTAATTGTCCTGATTTTAGTTTAACTTTATTTCCTATATACTCTCTCTTTCCCCTTTGAAAATTGTATCTAGGAATTTCTACTTCTTCGCCCTGGATCATAGCTGTCATCTGCTCATTGAAAAGGTCAATATCAATAATATCTATAGACTCCAAATCTTTTTCTCCATTTTCATCTACAGGAATATCTTCACGATTAAGGAAGTAATCATCCATTGAAATGGGTACAGGATCCAAACCTTTAACCATCAACTGAACCCTTAAACGTTGTGCAAAAGTAGTTTTGCCTGAAGATGATGGCCCAGCAATTAATACTAGTTTAATTCTATCGGCATTTTCATAGATTTCATTGGCTATATCTGCAATTTGATTTTCAAGGTAGGCTTCATTCATTCTTATCAAATCGCCGCCCCTGCCTTGCTCAATCATTTTATTTAACTGAGCTACATTTTCCACCTTTATAATTTGACTCCATTTCTCCGCCTCACGAAATATCTTATAAAGTTTGGGGCTGTCAACAAATTCAGGTATTTCACCCTTAGCATCTACTGTTGGATGCCTTATTATCACTCCTGGTAAATAAAACATTAATTCAAATTTCTTCAAATAGCCTGTGCTAGGAACCATATATCCATATAGATAATCCGTCATCCAACCACAGCGGTATAAATTGACAGTTTCCTCGGGCCGGTATTCCAAGATATCTAATTTGTCCAAAAAACCCATATCTGTAAAGATTGCCTTAGCTTCCTCAATGGATACGGTGTACCTTTCAAAAGGTTCATCCAACTCAACTATTTCTCTCATACGCTTTTCAATTTTTTTAACTTTACTAGGAGTTAAGTTAATGCCTCCACAAATCTCACAATAAAGGCCCTTGCTCATAGAATGTTCTATGGACACATTGCATTCTGGGTACAACTCCCGGCAGGCTCTAATAAATATAAAAGTCAATCCTCTAACATATATTCTAATTCCATCCTTGGACAATAGATCTACAAATTCCAGCCTACAATCCCTGTTTAAATTATAAGTCAATTCTTGTATTTTATTATCAACTTTTGCAGCTACAATTTGAGTAGAACACTTAATTCCATAAGTCTCTATAAATTCTTCTATAGTTGTTCCTATTTTGGTTTTATAAATCTGATCATTAACCTTTATTTTAATACTATCAGGCATCGATGTACCAACTCCTTTTGCGAATTTAAGCCCTGCCAATTATTTCATATTGATTATTATAGTAGCACAAATATTATACGGTATGTAAACAATAATGTTAAATTATTTTAACAAAAGCATTACATAACGACTCTTTATATTATGCGCCAATATTAATTTTCTAAAATAAAGAATTTATACTACCTTTAAGTGAAATACTAAATTAGAAATAATATAACTTTGAGGTGTATGTCATGGCAAAGTTAAATAATAAAATTATAATCTCTGCCATTTTAATAATAATTCTATTACTTACCCTCATCACTGGATGCAGTGAAATATTGGGTAAGTCCAAGCAAAATCAAACCAAACAAAATCAAGGGCAGAAAAAATCGCCTCCTAAAACCCTTACTTCATTGGAAAATACAACAGAATCCATGTATAAGGATATACAAGAGGTTATAGACAAACGCTCTGAACAACAACAGGAAAAGCAGCAACCTAAAGAACAACAAGTGGAACAGCTATCTAACCAGCAGCAACAACAAAATAGTGAGGGACAACAGAAACAGAATGATGCTTCCAATGAAAAAAATTCTCAGGGAAGTGAACAAAAAAATCGGCAAGACTCTCAAGAAAAGAAACAAGAACAAAAGCAAGATAAAAAACAAGATAAGTCTACAAACATAGATTGGAATAGTATGAAAAAAAATGTGGAAAAACTTCAAAACTCTTGGAGCAATTATGCAAGCGTAGCCATGAAAGACGGTGCTTCCAATGAAATTATTAGAGAATATGAAAATCAACTAGATCTTTTAACCACTAAGGTCATGGAGAGGCAGGAAGAATCATTAATAAATGCTGTTAATGATTTATATAAGTACTACCCTAAATTTTTAGATCTATATAAACATCAAGCGCCTCCCAATATAAAGGAAATGAAATACTATATACGAAAAATAATAATAGAAAGCCAATCAAGTCAGTGGTTTGAGAGCAATCAGGCCCTGGATGCTATAAAACAAGTTTGGGAAACCGCTAAGGCACGGATGGAAAAGCCGGATCAGGATATGAACCAAAAAGTCCAAACTGCCCTAGATAGCTTTTCCCGATCCGTGCAACAGCAGAATAAACATTTAATTAAACTTAAGGGAGAAATTCTCATAAACATTTTAGAAGAAATAAAATAGGCCTATACCTCTATCCAATTAGTTGAACGGTATACTGCTTTCTGCCACAGTTTATATTTTTCATCCCTAAGCCTTTTATCCATTTTAGGGATGAATTTTTTATCTTCCTTCCATATTTGTTCTAAATCCTTTTTGTCTTTCCATACTCCTACCTCCAGACCTGCTAGAAATGCAACTCCACGTGCAGTAGTTTCTGTAACCTCTGGCCTTACTACAGGAATGCCCAAAATGTCGGATTGAAATTGCATTAAGAAATTGTTAGCTGCCGCCCCGCCATCTGCTCGTAGTTCAGGAATGGCAACCCCTGAATCCTGTTCCATAACCTCAAGTACATCCCTTGATTGATATGCTATAGACTCCAAGACAGCTCTTACTACATGTTTTTTATTTGCCCCTCGTGTTAAGCCTATAATAGCACCTCTAGCATAAGGATCCCAGTAAGGAGCTCCCAAACCTACAAAAGCTGGAACTATATAAACCCCATTGGTATTTTCCACAGCCATGGCCAATCTTTCAGTTTCAGCAGCATTTTTAATTATTCCCAATTCATCGCGAAGCCACTGTACTGCTGCTCCTGCAGTGAACACACTTCCCTCCAGAGCATATTCAACTTTCCCACCAATACACCAGGCTATGGTGGTAAGAAGGTTGTTTTGGGAAAATTTTGGTTCTTGACCTGCATTCATTAAAATAAAACAACCAGTACCATAGGTGTTTTTAACCATACCCTTTTTAAAACAGGCTTGCCCAAACAATGCTGCATGCTGATCTCCAGCTACTCCAGTTATAGGAATCTCATGCCCCAAAAGGCTTTCATCAAGACTACCAAAATAACCACTGCTGTCCTTAACTTCTGGCAGCATATTATAGGGGATTTCAAACATTTCCAAAAGATCTTCATCCCAACACAATTCATTTATATTAAAAAGCATGGTCCTAGAGGCATTTGTATAGTCGGTAGCATGAACTTTTCCGCCTGTCAACATCCAAATAAGCCAGGTATCTATAGTGCCAGCCAATAAATCTCCTTCCTCAGCCATGGCTCTTGCACCAGGAACTTGGTTTAAAATCCAATATAATTTTGTAGCGGAAAAGTAAGCGTCCACAACAAGTCCTGTTTTCTTAAAGATTTTATCTTGTAATCCATTTTGATTTATCTCATCACATATATTGGCGGTTCGTCTGCATTGCCAAACAATGGCATTATAGATAGGCTTTCCAGTATGGCGATTCCATACTACTACGGTCTCTCTTTGATTAGTAATCCCAATAGAAACAATTTGTTTAGGCTTGATATTATTATTAGTTAAAGCATCTTTTAATGTTGACAATTGGCACTTCCATATCTCCTCAGCATCGTGTTCTACCCATCCCGGTTTTGGATATATCTGTCTAAATTCCTTAGATACTTGCCCGACTATTTTTCCAAATTTGTCAAATATAATAGTTCTACAGCTAGTGGTCCCCTGATCCAATGCAATTATGTATTTATCCCCCATATACCTCTCCCCTTTATTAATATCGTTCTGTTAAGTTAAATGAAAATTGAAAGCCTCGGACTCCTTAAGGTA
>ERZ773359.5109-NODE-5109-length-12918-cov-7.295810_pt1 | contig 12918 bp, 10 predicted proteins | sample MGYA00374955_ERZ773359 | MGnify/ENA primary metagenome ERZ773359 (study PRJEB29098, sample SAMN04486028) | biogas fermenter metagenome | study: EMG produced TPA metagenomics assembly of the Biogas fermentation microbial communities from Germany - Plant 4 DNA1...
GGAGGCACATTGGCAATACCAAGGTTAGGTATACCAGGGACTTCGCTTTCCGACGGACCGGCGGGTATCAGGATCACATTGAGACCTTCAGGATTTACCGATTCGCAGGGCAACCCGACCATAAGAGCCGCTACCTGGTGGCCGAACGGAGCAGCCCGCGCATCTACCTGGAATACAGAACTTCAGGAACAGATGGGTGTGGCATGGGGCAAGGAAATGTACTTCTTCGGCAATGATCTTCTCTTAGGACCCGGAGCTAACATACACAGGCATGTTTTAAACGGCAGGAACTTTGAGTATTATTCGGAAGATCCGTTGCTTTCAGGTAAGACAGGCGCAGCTGAAGTAAGAGGAATACAGTCTGAGGGTGTTGGAGCCACCATAAAACACTATGCGGCAAACAACCAGGAAACCGGCAGAAATAATCTGCCCACTACCATAAGTAAAAGAGCTTTGCGTGAGATATATCTGAAGAGCTTTGAATACGTAATAAGAGAATCTCAGCCATGGGCAGTAATGACTGCTTACAACCAGATTAACGGAGTAAGCACAGCCCAGGACTATGCCCTCATAACAAAAATATTAAGAGATGAATGGGGCTTTGAAGGCTTTGTGATGACAGACTGGGGTGGACAAGGCAATGCTTCTTACTGGCCGGCACAGGCAGGTAACAACGCATACTCCTCGCTTGTGAAGGCAGGGAATGATGTTTGCGAACCAAGAGGTAATGCAAACAACGTAATGGCCGGTCTGCAGGCAGGCTTTATAACAGAGGAAGATATTGACGCATGCGTCAGAAGAATCCTGGAATACATCATAAAGACTCCTTCATTCAAGGGACAGCCTTTAAGTACGGAACCCAATCCATATGCCGATGAGAATGAAGCTATTGCATTCAATGTATCTGTCGAAAGCATGGTATTGTTAAAGAACAATACCGTAGGCGGCAAGCCGGCTCTTCCTATTACGAGCGGAAACATAGCTACCATAGGCAATGCCACCAGCAGCCTGGTACTTGGAGGTACGGGAAGCGGAAGCGTTAATGCCGACTCGTCAAGGTTTGTCCAGATTGTGCCGGCACTCAGAAGTATTTATAAAGGTGGAGAAATAATTGATGCCACCACTCTCGGCTATGCTCAGGTGTCCAATGAAATGCAGCCTACCGAAGCACAGATGATCGATTTGGTAAATCAGGTGGGCAGCGTTGTGCTTACCATAAAGAGAACATCAGGCGAAGGCTCGGATGTAGGCAAAACAAAGGGAGCTTACTATCTCACCGATGCAGAACAGAACCTTATTGATGTAGCTTCAAGAGTATGCCGTCAGGCAGGCAAGCCCTTAATAGTTGTGCTCAATATGGGTACCTTTGTTGAGATGGAAAGCTGGAAGGACAAAGCAGACGCTATCCTCCTGGTATGGGAACCCGGTATAGTCGTTGGAAAACCGATAGCAGCAGTATTGACAGGAGCAGCGAATCCGTCAGGAAAACTGTCAACAACTATTCCGATAGATGTACAGGGATACTATAATGACGACCCGACCAAGCCATATGCTCCTGCACAAGACAATTTTGGAACTTCCAGCGGAGTCATTTATAACGAGGATATTTACGTAGGCTATCGTTACTATGATACCTTCAATGTACCTGTATCCTATGAGTTCGGATATGGAATAAACTATTCTGCATTTGAATACAGTAACTTACAACTCAGCTCAATGACATTCGATGATGTTGACAGCACAATAGAAGTAAGTGTAGACATCAGGAACATCAGTCAGGTACCAGGAAAGGAAGTCGTACAATTCTATGTAGGTGCGCCCGGAATATCGATGCCCAAACCGGTCAAGGAACTTAAAGGTTTTGCAAAGACCAAGGAACTTGCCGGAGGAGAATCCCAGACAGTAAGTGCTGCTCTTGACGCAATGCTGCTGGCTTCTTTCGACGAGGAAAGGTCTGCGTGGGTGGTAGAGCCCGGGACTTATAAGGTATATGCGGCAGCATCCTCAAAGGATATCAGGCAGGTAGCAACCTTTACAGTCGCTGAAGAACTGGTTGTCGAGACAGTAAATGATGTTATGGCTCCAGACCGCACCATCAATAAATTTAAGCCTGACCAATCTCAAGTTGCTATATCAAGCATCATCAATAATATCAATGTCTCAACACCTGCAGGAGTAGCGCCCGTATTGCCTCCTGTAGTACAGGCTGTATATACTGACGGATCATTAAAGGATGTTCCTGTAACCTGGGACAGCATTGACCCGTCAGCTTATGAAAATGCGGGAAGGTTCAAAGTATATGGCACAGTAGCCGACTCATCGCTAAAGGCTGTTGCCAATATCAATGTGACTGAGCCAACAGCAGCGCTTTCGGCACCCGCTTCAGTTATGCCCGGAGATACGTTCACAGTGGGCATAAGTTTGGATTACATCCTTCAGGACGTGTATGCGGAGGATATCACATTGAAATATGATCCTGTGGTGTTAGACTTTGTTGAGGTTATACCGGCAAACGAAAGCATAAAAATACTGAAACAGGAGCCCTCCGATACCGGGACATTGAGAATAATAGCCGCAAACATCGGAGGAGGAATAACAGGTGACAGTACACTGATATTTAATGTAAACTTCAAAGTTAAGGAAGATATAAACGGCGTATCAAGCGATATCTCCATCTTGACGGCAAAACTTGGTGTAATGCCCGATGGAGCGGTGGCAGAGGCAGCCCTGACCAGCAAGACTTTTGTCGTCCCAATAATTGTGGACAAGAGTGCTCTGGGAGCAGCGATAAGTGCAGCCCAAAGCCTGTACGACAGCGCTGTTGTAGGAACTGATAATGGTCAATACTGGCAGGCAGACAAGACAAAATTCGGAGAGGCAATAGCTGAAGCCAAAGCAGTTTACGAAGATCCGAACGCAAGCCAGGCAGAGGTGGATGAAGCTACAGCCGCATTAAATGCTGCGATAGCTGCTTTTGAGGCATCCGTCATAACAGCGGAGACCGGAAATGTGAACAGCTCAGCAGGAATCGATGTAGGAGACCTTGCTATAATCGCATATTACTATGGTGCGGACTCCGACAGTGAGAATTGGGCAGAAGCCAGGATCGCAGATATCAATAAAGACGATAAGGTTGACATAGAAGATCTTGCCTTTGTAGCTTCCAGAATATTGAACTGATCTGTTTGATATGATATAGGCAGGGCCATTTTGGCCCTGCTTTTTTAATGATATATGTTTTTGTATTCTCATCTATTAAAGATGAAATCGACATGTATATTTGAGGGGGCATGCAGACTGCCCCTTGATTAATAATATTGATTTATCCCAGTATTTTGGCAAGATCTTCTTCCGGTGTGCTGATGGGTTTCAGCCCAAACTTCTCAACCAAAACATTGAGAACATTGGAGGAGAAGAAGGCCGGAATTGAAGGCCCAATGTAGATGTTCTTAATTCCAAGGGCAAGTAAGGTCAATAATACACAAACTGCCTTTTGTTCGTACCATGAGAGTACCAGGGTAAGCGGGAGATCATTTACGCCGCAATCAAAAGCCTTTGCCAGGGCAAGAGCCACCTGGATCGCTGAGTAAGCGTCATTACACTGGCCCATGTCCATGATACGCGGCAGTCCGCCGATGGTGCCTATATCCAGGTCGTTAAAGCGGTATTTCCCGCATGCAAGCGTAAGAATTACAGTATCTTCAGGCGCCTTGGCGACAAAATCAGTGTAATAATTCCTTCCGGGTTTTGCGCCGTCGCAGCCGCCTACAAGGAAGAAGTGCCTTATCGCGCCGGATTTGACAGCATCTATGACCTTATCGGCCACTCCGAGAACGGTATTCCTGGCAAAGCCCGTCATAAGCTCGGTACCGCCGTTGATACCGGTCATGACTTTATCTTCTTTATATCCCCCCAGTTCAAGAGCCTTTTCAATTACCGGAGTGAAATCCTTCGTACCGTCTGGCTTGCTGTCAATATGGACAAGTCCGGGATAAGCCACAACTGCGGTGGTAAACACTCTGTCGGAGTAAGTGGCTTTCGGCGGCATCAGGCAGTTGGTTGTGAACAGGAATGCACCGGGTACATCTTTAAATTCCTTCTGCTGATTTTGCCATGCAGTCCCGAAGTTGCCTTTTAAGTGCCTGTACTTTTTAAGCTCAGGATATCCGTGAGCAGGAAGCATTTCGCCGTGGGTGTAAATATTGATCCCTTTACCTTCGGTTTGTTCAAGAAGCATTTTAAGGTCATGAAGATCATGGCCGCTTACAACGATAAAGGGGCCTTTCTCAATTATAGTTGAAACTTTGGTCGGTACCGGATGGCCGTAAGCAGATGTATTGGCCTCGTCCAGAAGTTCCATGCATCTTAGATTAACTTTTCCGAATTCCATGAGAAGGTCCAGCCATTCTTCAACCGTATGTTCTTCACCAATGGCTCGCATTCCTTTATGGAACCAATTATAGACATCCTGATCTTCCTTGCCTAAATGGTAAGCATGGTACGCGTAAGCAGCCATGCCGCGAAGTCCTAAAAGCAGAGTGGAGCGAAGTGAAACGATGTCGGGGTCGCCTGTCCACAAAGCCTCGGCAGGCAGGTCTTCAGCTCCTCCAAGCCTGTTCTTTTCATCTTCTATACGTGCTGTCAACGCATCTATGGAATCGGGGTCAAAATTAACATTTGTTATGGTGGTGAAAAGACCTTCCATCATCAGAACATCAGCTTCTTTGGAAGATTTTTTTCCGGCTGCACGGGCAAGCCCCACCAAAGCGCAGGTCAATTTGTCCTGTTTGTTTGCCACAACAGCATTCTTTCCGCATACGCCGGCTGCTGTACAAGCCTTTCCTCCTGCGGTTTGTTCACATTGAAAACAAAACATTGACATAAAAATCTACCTCTCTTTTCTTTAATGTTTATCTTACTTTTTTCATGTTTATATAAAACCGGCCTGTATGATATAAGACCATAATTTAAAGTCCGGTCAGGCCTGGTGTTTTAATCCTCTAAGATTTGGCCGTCAGTGGTTATCGTAACAACATTCCAGGGAATCATCTTTCCGCTTTTGATCAAAGCGTTTTTAACAGCATTGGCGATACCGCCGCAGCAGGGGACTTCCATTCTCAATACCGTTACGCTTTTAATATTGTTATAACTGAGGATTGCGGCAAGTTTGTCCGAGTAGTCAACTTCATCCAGTTTCGGACAGCCGATAATGGTTATCCTGTTGCGAATAAAATCCTCATGGATATTTGCATAGGCAAATGCCGTACAATCGGCCGCCACCAGCAAATGAGCGTTTTCAAAATAAGGAGCCTGGGGCGAAACCAGCTTGATCTGGCATGGCCACTGACGAAGCTGTGATTCAGATCTTGTTTTGTATCCTGAAGGCTCATTTTTGACATATGCTGCAGGTTTTCTCTCTATTGCCCTGGCCATGGAACCCGGGCAGCCGCATGCTAAAGGATGGACCGGCGGGGCTTTTTCAGCCGAATTATTTTCCATATTCGCTTTTACGACTTCTTCATCAAAAGGCTCAGCTTCACGTTCTTCTATGGTGATTGCGCCGGTTGGACATTCGGGCAGGCATGCTCCCAGTCCGTCACAATATGCTTCTGAGATCAGTCTGGCCTTGCCGTCAACCAGTTGCAAAGCCCCTTCATGACATGCGGTTATGCAGATTCCGCAGCCGTTGCATTTTTCTTCATCAATTTTTATAATATTTCTTTTCATTAAACTCTACCTCCGTTTCTTGTCAAAAGAGCAATCCGATTTATCGTTCAGTTAGATTATAAAAGGGAAAATTAAAAAAATCGGTTGCCATGGCAACAAAAATTTCAGGAGTTTCTGATGAATCCCAATATTAAAAGGTAATGCAGATTACCTCAAAATACTTTGCCTTGTTAAAAGATAAAAAAAATATTATGATTATGTAGGAGATACTTTTGATATAAACTGGGCGATAAACGGGGGATAATATGATAAAGTATCGCAAGGGTTATGAAATTGATTACATACGTCTTATAGAACTGCTTTCAGAGGCGGGTTTTGATAATATCCCAACAGATTTTAAACATCTTTCCGGTTTTGTTGAAAGCTCGAAGTCGGTCGTGACCGCATGGGACTTTGATTATATGGTAGGCTTTGCCCGGTTGCCCGGCGATGAAGGAAAAGACCAAAAGATTAATATAATACTTGTAGATAATGAATATAAGAATCAGGGAATAGAAGAAGAGCTTAAAAAGAGGATATAAAAATGCTGTTTCCGTTATCGCTGATGTCGCTTTCAGTTTCATTACTGGTTGTAATTCTTTGCTGTTTCTTCATGGCAAAATTCCGTCATATTTATGATAAAATCAAAATACCTATGGCCGTCATCACGGTAATAGGAGGGCTTATACTTTATACAATAGGTTATATTCCTGCTGATTCCGGTGAGACGCTGGGGATTATTTCTGCAGCATTTAAAGCTTTATTCAGCACCTGCAGGATATTTATCCTGGAAAGCGACTTTTCTGATGTGAATGATGCTGTTCTGAATAATGGCTTATTTGTTTTTTCTCTCAGCCTGGTACATATATTGGGTGCAATGATTACCATAATGACTATCCTGTCGGCCTTTGGAATAAAATTTATATCCCGATTAAAACTCCTGTTCGGTAACTTCCGGCAAACATATGTCTTTCTGGGGTTTAATGAAGAATCTTTAAATCTCATAAAAAGTCTGAGAACCGGAGGTAAGTCCCGGTGCTTTATAGTGGTGGAAAGTCTCCGGGACGGAGAAGAGGACGGAGACCTTCTGATAAAGCTCAGGGAGGATCGTTTTATACTCATTGATGCCGTATGGCAGGATCTGACAGGCATCAATAAGCTGCATATTCCCAGGAGGCTTTTAAACGGAGAACTTCACATTTTTGCTTTATCAAATGATGAAAGTAAAAATGCCAGGGTGATCCTTTCGCTTTTGAAGCAGGCTCAGAAGGACGGAATGAATGAGGAAAAATTAAAATTTTATGTAAATACAACAGATGAATATGCGGAAAAATATTTTGAAAAAGTAAACAAAGAAAATGACACCGATTTTGAGGTTAAGACTTTCAGTATCCCGGACATAACAGCAAGGCAATTATTTGAGACTTATCCTATCCATGATTATCTGCCTTTGGATACGGAATCGGCAAAGGCATTGTCAGGGTTCACGATTTTTATTGCCGGACTGGGCCCGGTAGGTATGGAGGTATTAAGGAAAAGCATCTATATGGGTCAATTTACAGGGGGAGATTACAGGACGATCATAACTGACGGAGAAATGACCAAAAAAAGAGGCTTTCTTTTCAATAAATATCCTGGGCTTAGAGGTAACTATAGAATAGAAACCCATGAGGCGATGCCGGGTTCGGAGGAGTTCTATCAGGTTCTTGGGATTAATATAAATACCATAAACTATATTGTAATAGCGCTGGACAATGATAAGCTCAACATAGAAACCGCCGTAGAGATCCAGAGACTGGTAAACAGGAATCGGACCGGCAAAAAACCTGTGATTGCGGTACATATTACAAAAGACGAGGACTATGAACATCTGGAAAAGTCAATGATGCTGCCTGATGTAAGGTTCTTCGGAAGATGTGCTGATATTTTCACCGAAAGCATTATAATTAATGAAACCATGGACAGTATGGCAAGAAAGATAAACGCCCTTTATAATAGTTTATACAATATAGAACCCGCCGATAACTGGAGAGACCTTGATGCATTTACAAAGGAGTCAAACCGTTCGGCAGCTTCGAATATAGCCACCAAACTTCGGCTTTTAAATCTGGAGATGAAGGAAAAAAACGGTGATGATGACAGAACAGCTGTAAATCTTTCAGAATATTTAACCGGGGAACGGCTTGAAAACCTCTCGAAGCAGGAACACCTCAGATGGAATGCGTTTCATTTTGCATCAGGCTGGGTCACATGGCCTTTGGATCAGGTTGGGGATGCCAGGAAAGCGAAAGACACAATTAACAGGCGACATGCCTGTTTGGTTTCATGGGAGGAACTGGAGGATGTAACCCGGAGATTCAATCAGACACCATCTTATCAGGAACTGGATCGCCAGCAGGTTAAAAACATTCCGGTCATTCTTGAACATGCAGGCTATGAGGTATATGAGAGAAATTAACATTAAACCTATACATAAAAATAACCTTATGCTATATTATTAAATGACGAATTTAAATTATTATATATGGAGGAAACATACAATGAAACACATCAAAACCATTAATAAATCTACCTTAAATCAGGAGATAAGAAAAGCCGGCTGCGGCGAATGCCAGACTTCTTGCCAGTCAGCATGTAAGACATCCTGCACAGTAGCTAATCAGAAGTGCGAGAGAAAGTAATGCATTGCCGGAATAAAATAAATTTTAATTCTTGCGGAAGGGCTGTACAGCCCTTCTTGTTGTGTTCTTTTCAACAGATATTGACGGAGGAAATTTATGATACATGCCTACAAACTTCATGGTGAGAATATAGTATTGGATATTTGCAGCGGGGCGGTCCATTTGCTTGACGACATTGCCTATGATGTTTTATGCTGCTATGACAGCGATGGGACCTTAAACCCCAACAAGCTCAAAGAGCTCACCAAGTATGATGAAACGCAAATAAATGAAGCCATAACAGAGATTGAATATTTGATTGACAACAAGATGCTTTTTACCGAGGATCCCTATACCGGGATGCTGCCTGCCTGGACGAAAGAAACGGTGGTAAAGGCCCTGTGCCTGCATATAGCCCATGACTGCAATTTAAGATGCAGTTACTGCTTTGCAGGTACTGGCGAATATATGGGGCATCGTTCACTGATGAGCCTTGAGGTGGGAAAGAAAGCTATTGACTTTTTAATTGAAAACTCAGGCCACAGAAGGAATCTTGAAATAGATTTTTTTGGGGGAGAACCCCTTATGAACTTTGAAGTTGTAAAAGGTATAGTCGAATATGCAAGAAAGAGAGAAAAAGAATCAGGCAAGAATTTCCGGTTCACCATAACCACCAACGCAATGCTTCTTGATGAAGAAAAACGCGCCTATATAAACGAGAATATGCATAACGTGGTATTGAGCCTGGACGGCCGCAAAGAAGTAAATGATGCAGTCAGAAAACGTGTTGACGGCACAGGTTCATATGACCGGATCCTACCTTTGATCAAAAAGATGGTGGAGGAAAGAGCCGGAAAAGATTATTATGTGCGGGGGACCTTTACCCGCAAGAATCTTGATTTTGGTACAGATGTGCTGCACTTGGCCGACCTTGGATTCGATCAGATATCCGTAGAACCTGTGGTAGCCGCTAAAGATACAGGATTTGATATCCGTACTGAAGATTTGCAGGCAGTCTGTGATGAATATGAACGTTTGGCGAAGGAATATGTTAATCGCAGGAAAAACGGACAATGGTTTAATTTCTTTCATTTCATGATTGATTTGGAAGGAGGTCCCTGCATTGCAAAGCGCCTGAGAGGATGCGGTTCCGGTACCGAATATTTGGCGGTTACTCCTGAAGGAGAGCTTTATCCTTGTCATCAGTTTGTCGGTCATAAAGAATTCATGCTGGGAAACGTTTATGATGGATTAAACGGAAACCCTATCAGGGAAAGCTTCAGAGAGTCAAATGTATATACTAAACCCCAGTGTAATTCCTGTTGGGCAAAATTTTACTGCAGCGGGGGATGCGCCGCAAATGCATGGCAGTTCAATAAGAATATCAAAATACCGTATGAAATAGGCTGCGAGCTTGAAAAGAAAAGGGTAGAGTGCGCTCTGTGGATCAAGGCGCAGGAGAGCAAGTAAATCAAAGGGAAGATCACCGAACGGCAGCCAACCCAATATACTTAATTGACATTAATGAGGCTGATGCAAGATTTTCATTGGGATGCTTGTTGACTATTAAATAAAGTAAGAATTATAATACTTTAGAATATCCGGAAGGGATAGTAGGTAAAAAAGAAGGAGGAGGAAGCTCCACATGAATGATAAGAGGACTTTTAAATTATTTGTTATGGTCCTTATCATAGCGATTATATGTGTTCTTGCCTTTACAGGGCTTGGCCCCGCTGATGCAAGGATAATAAAAAGCGTTAATGATATTCGTACCGGCATAGATATACGGGGAGGTATCAGTGCAATTTTGGTGCCTGTTTATCCGAACGGTTCTGAAGGAAGGAATATCAGACAGGATTTGGAAAGTTCCAGGAGTATTATTGAGGACAGGCTGGATGCACAGGGTATTTATGATAAAAGCATAATTATTGACGCAACCAATAACCGGTTGATTATCGATATTCCCTGGGCTGCAAATGAGACCGAATTCAATCCCCGAAAAGCTTTGGACGATTTAGGAAGTACAGGCGCCCTGACATTTCAGGAAGTGGATGATAAAGATTTTAACACTCCGGCTGAAGCGCTTGTGCCTACCGGCAGAATTGTATTAACCGGTGAGGATGTTCAAACCGCGTCTGTTGCTCAGGATAAAAACGGTCAGTACATGGTGCTGTTAAAGCTCAAGCCATCGGGTGTAGAGGCGTTTTCCAAGGCTACCGCAGAGAACATCGGCAGAAGAATAGCCATATTTATAGATGACCTTTGCATATCGGCGCCGGTAGTCGAATCACATATTACATCCAGCGAGGCTACCATAACTGGGAATTTTACTTTTGATTCAGCAAAGGCCTTGGCGGATAAAATACGTTTTGGCGCCCTTCCTACCAAGCTGGAACCTGTGAAGGTCGACTCCATCAGCGCTCAGCTTGGACAAGGCGCTTTGGAAGTTGCAATCAGAGCAGGAATAGTTTCATTTATTTTGGTTTGCATATTCATGATACTGTATTACAGGCTTCCCGGCCTGATTTCCTGTTTTACTTTATCGACGCTGTTGGCTCTGCAAATCCTTACTCTCGCGAATTTTGATATATCAGTGACATTGCCGGGTATTGGAGGTATTATTCTATCCATTGGTATGAGTATTGACGGTAATGTCGTGATATTCGAAAGAATCAAAGAAGAGCTGAAAGAAGGAAAGAGCTTAAGAGCCGCAATAGATTCAGGATTTAAACGGGCATTCGTAGCGATACTGGACTCAAACGTAACTACTATTATGACTGCAATCGTGCTGTTTATCCTGGGTTCTGGTCCTGTAAGAGGATTTGGAATCACGTTGTTCTTCGGTACTTTGTTCAGTTTCTTCTCTGCTGTAACGGCAACAAAGATTATGCTCAAGGGTATTACAGTCTTTGACTTTGCTAAGAATAAATGGCTCTTTGGCCTGAATGGAGGGAAGAAAATTGAAGAAGTATAGTTTTATAAAAAACAGGAAGTATGCATTTGCATTCAGTATAGCACTGTTCGCTTTTTTCGGCATTATGCTGGTTATTAACGGCATTGCTTTGGATATCAACTTTAAGGGCGGAACCAGAATAATGATTGAAACCATTGATGAGGTAGACCCCAACAGAGCCGAAGACCTGGTTGAAAATGCCATAGGAAAAGATATCGCAGCAAGTGTAATGAAAACCTATAGCGGTAATGACGAGGCTGGAAACCGAACTGTAAATATGCTGCGAATAGATATTGCCGGGAATGAACCCCTTACCCCTGAGGAAGAGAACAAGGTTAAAGAAATTATTTCCCAAAACTTCAATGTTGTTTTGAACAGTCCTCATAATGAAAATGTCAGCATAACGCCGACTATAGGCAAGGAATCGCTCCAAAGAGGCATTCTGGCTGTTGTAATATCGGTTATTCTCATACTTCTTTATGTAACCTGGAGATTCAGTACGATAGGTGGCTTTTCTGCGGCAACATGCGGTATTTTAGCCCTTTTCCACGATGTGGGCGTCATGTTCGGAGTATATATAGCAATGAAAATACCTCTTAACGATATTTTTGTGGCAACTGTACTGACGGTAATAGGTTATTCCATTAATGACACTGTTATAATATATGACAGGATACGCGAGAATACAAGGCTTATGAGTAAATCCGATCTGGGCAGCATTGTGGATGTGAGTATACATCAATCACTTAGCCGCTCAATTAACACATTGGTTACCACACTGATTGCAATTGTGACCCTGCTGGTGTTCTCTGCGACCAATAATATCAGTTCGTTGATCAATTTTAGTTTTTCGCTTCTTATAGGCGTTATAACAGGAGCGTATTCCAGTATATTTATTGCCGCGCCTCTCTGGGTATTATGGAAAGAAAGAAGCCAAAAGGCGGCTCTGCAAAAACAATAATGGTCACAGGGCGGGAAATCCCGCCCTCTTCATGTTTTTTTAATACAACATGCTTGACTTTGGACATTGTATATGATAATATGTTTATTGCTTTGTAGGCGTTTTTTTTTATGCTTAAATTATATCGTATAGCATTGGAGTGTGCAAAATGAGAGTAAGGATTACCATGGCTTGCAGCGAGTGCAAGCAGAGAAATTATGATACAACAAAGAATAAGAAGAATAATCCCGACAGACTTGAGCTTATGAAGTATTGCAGGTTTTGTCGCAAACACACAGCCCATAAGGAAACAAAATAATCTAACGGGGAGTTTGTTAAAATGACTGAACAAAAAGCAAAATTCGGCCAACGCACAGGCAGGTTTTTCAAGGAAATCCGCCTCGAAATGAAAAAAGTCATATGGCCAACATGGCAGCAGCTGTTGAACAACACTCTTACAGTGTTTGTAGCTTGCTTACTTATCGGAATAGTTGTTTGGTTAGCAGATGCCGGGCTCGGTCTTATATTCAAGGCTGTTTTCGGACAGTAAGAGGTTAAAAGGAGGGCGGAACAAAAGTCTCCGCTTTGGTATGTATGACAGAAGAGGCAAAATGGTATGTTGTTCACACCTATTCAGGATATGAGAATAAGGTTAAGGC
>ERZ773359.5115-NODE-5115-length-12897-cov-5.193661_pt1 | contig 12897 bp, 24 predicted proteins | sample MGYA00374955_ERZ773359 | MGnify/ENA primary metagenome ERZ773359 (study PRJEB29098, sample SAMN04486028) | biogas fermenter metagenome | study: EMG produced TPA metagenomics assembly of the Biogas fermentation microbial communities from Germany - Plant 4 DNA1...
CTGCAGCGGAAGGCTTGGCGGTGCAGAAATCGCACGTACAGAATGGTATAACGAGGGAAAAGTACCTCTCCATACCTTGCGTGCCGATATCGACTACGGATTTGCCGAAGCAAATACAACCTACGGTAAAATCGGAGTAAAAGTATGGATTTACCGTGGCGAAGTTCTTCCTGCTAAGAAGTCCGCCGAGGGGGAAGGAGGATTATAAAATGCTAGTTCCAACTAGGGTTAAATATCGTAAACAGCATCGTCCTTCATTAAAAGGCACAGCTCATAAAGGCAATAAGGTTGTTTACGGCGAATATGGTTTGATGGCTTTAGAGAATGCCTGGATTACTAATCGTCAAATAGAAGCCGCCCGTATCGCTATGACTCGCTACATTAAGCGTGGCGGTAAAGTTTGGATTAATATATTTCCTGACAGGCCTATTACGGCTAAACCTGCAGAAACTCGGATGGGTAGCGGTAAAGGTACCCCCGAATATTGGGTAGCTGTAGTCAAGCCTAACAGAATTATGTTTGAATTGGCCGGAATTCCCGAGGAAGTAGCGAAGGAAGCCTTAAGGCTTGCGGCCCATAAGCTTCCGATTAAATGCAAGTTTGTCCGTAAAGAAGATATGGACATCGAGCAAGCTGGAGGTGGCGTAGATGGCGAAGGATAAGAATTTTCGTGATATGACGGATGAAGAATTGCTAAAAGAAATTGATGCCTTCAAAACGGAACTGTTTAATTTACGTTTCCAATTAGCTACTGGACAGCTTGACAACCCTATGCGCATCAGGGAGGTTAGAAAAAACATTGCCAGAGGTAAGACCATTCTCCGTGAGCGCGAATTGAAGAGGGCTTGAGCCTTAGGGAAAGGAGGCAGTTACATTGGAAAGAAAGCTACGTAAAACAAGATATGGTAAAGTGGTAAGCGATAAGATGGATAAAACTATTGTCGTAGAAGTAGAGACCACAAAGAGTCATCCTTTATATAAAAAGACAGTAAAGTACACCAAAAAATATAAGGCCCATGACGAAAATAACGAAGCAAAAATTGGGGATACTGTTTTAATCATGGAAACACGGCCTTTAAGCAAAGACAAACGCTGGAGACTGGTTAAAGTGGTTGAAAAAGCAGTTGCTCTCTAATCCAAGGAAACACCAAATGCCAGGAAAGGAGGTTCCGCCCAATGATTCAGACTGAGTCAACTCTAAAAGTAGGAGATAATACCGGAGCTAAGAAATTAATGTGTATCCGGGTTTTGGGTGGGTCTAAACGCCGCTATGCAACTGTCGGCGATGTTATAGTAGCTACGGTTAAAGAAGCAACGCCAGGCGGCGTTGTTAAAAAGGGCGAAATCGTTAAGGCTGTTATAGTTCGTACAACCAAAGAAATAAAGAGACCGGACGGCTCCTATATAAAGTTTTCGGAAAACGCAGCTGTTATTATTAAAGATGACAAGAGTCCAAGAGGGACACGTATTTTTGGGCCGGTAGCGCGTGAACTAAGAGAAAAAGACTATATGAAAATTGTTTCGCTTGCCCCGGAAGTAATTTAGAACACATATGTCGGACGGAGGTGAAGAAAAAATGTCCGCCGCCAAAATTAAAATGAATGTCAAAAAAGGCGACATGGTTATGGTTATTAGTGGAAAGGATGCCGGAAAAAAAGGTAAAGTAATCGAAGTCTTTCCCAAAACTAATAGAGTAGTCGTAGAAAAAGTCAATATAGTAAAAAAACATCAAAGACCAACTAAAGAAATGCCTCAAGGTGGCATTATGGATATAGAATCCCCAATCCACGTTTCTAATGTGATGTTATTCTGCACGGAATGTAATTCTGTAACCAGAAGAAGTATGAAAGAGACCGGAGAAGGAAAAGTAAGAGTCTGCAAAAAATGCGGCAACAACTTACCGGATCAAAAAAAGAAGTAAGTCTGGAAGGGAGGTACTCCGGTGGCTCGCTTAAAAGAAATCTATAAACAGGAAATAACCCCTGCTCTTATGAAGAAGTTTAATTATAAAAATATCATGCAAACTCCCCGTCTGGAAAAAGTGGTTGTCAATGTCGGTATAGGGGAAGCAATTCAAAATCCGAAGGTTATTGATTCAGCCACGGATGATATTATGACCATTACCGGTCAGAAACCGATTGTAACTCGGGCCAAAAAATCAATTGCTGCCTTTAAAGTTCGGACGGGAATGCCTGTTGGGGTCAAGGTTACCTTAAGAGGCGAGAGAATGTATGAGTTTGTCGATAGACTTTTAAATGTAGCTTTACCCAGGGTTAGGGATTTTCAAGGTGTATCGGGTAAATCATTTGACGGACGTGGTAATTACACTCTAGGTATCAAGGAACAGTTGATTTTCCCGGAAATAAGTTACGATAAAATCGACAAGATCAGGGGTATGGATATTGTATTCGTGACTACAGCCAAAACCGATGAAGAAGCAAAGGAACTTTTAAAAGGATTCGGAATGCCGTTTCGTGACTAGTTTACTAAGGAGGCTTAAAAATATGGCCAAAAAATCTAAAATGGTTCGTCAATCGCGCAAACCGAAATATTCCGTTCGTTGGCATAACCGCTGCAAATTATGCGGACGCCCACATGCTTATATGCGGAAATTCGGAATATGTAGGATATGCTTTAGAGAACTAGCTTATAAAGGCGAATTGCCTGGAGTTACCAAAGCTAGTTGGTAAGCATTTTTGGAGAAAGGGGGAAACCGAATGTCCACATCATCAGATCCTATTGCTGATTTCTTAACCCGTATCCGTAATGCCGGAATGGTATACCATGATAAAGTTGAAATTCCTGGTTCTAATATTAAAAGAGCTTTGGCTGAACTTATGAAGCAGGAAGGTTTTATTAAGGATTATGAATTTATTGAGGATAACAAACAAGGTATTATAAGAATTTATCTCAAATATGGCCCTAACCGGGAACGAGTTATTACCGGCTTAAAGAGAATCAGCCGGCCGGGACTGCGTGTGTATGCTAAAAAAGACCAGATCCCTAAAGTTCTGGGGGGCTTAGGAGTTGCAGTAATATCTACCTCCAAAGGCATAATGCCCGATAGGCAGGCCCGTAAAGAAGGCCTGGGTGGAGAAGTAATTTGCTATATTTGGTAAGGATGGAGGTGTAGAATATGTCTCGTATTGGAAAAATGCCAATTACCATTCCCGATGGGGTGGAAGTAAAACAGGAGGGTCAGGCAATTACGGTTAAAGGCCCTAAAGGTACTCTTACCAAAGAGTTTAGACCGGAAATCAGTATCGAAATTGAGGGTAGTACCATCAATGTTACCCGTTCCAGTGATGAGCCGCTACATCGTTCCCTCCACGGTTTGACCCGCACCCTTCTTGCAAACATGGTAGAAGGGGTAACCAAGGGCTTCAGCAAGAACCTGGAATTGGTCGGGGTCGGTTATCGTGCTTCGCTACAAGGTAAAAAGCTTGTGCTGGCCGTAGGGAAATCCCATCCGGTAGAAATGGAACCTTGGGAAGGAATTGAAATTGAAGTCCCGGCACCTAATAAAATCACGGTCAAAGGCAGTGATAAAGAAAAAGTCGGAGCTTTCGCAGCTGATATCAGAAGTCAGCGTCCACCTGAGCCCTATAAAGGCAAAGGAATAAAGTATGAAAACGAAGTAGTTCGCCGTAAAGAAGGTAAAACCGGTGCTTAGAAATAAGGCAAGGGCAAAATCTCTTGCTGCCTAGAAAGGGTGAATTAGACTTGATTAAAGAACAAGACCGCCGAAAAAAAATTCAAAAAAAGCACAAAAGTGTACGCAAAAAAATTCATGGAACTGCTGAGAGACCGAGACTTGCAGTCTTCAGAAGTTTGAATAATATTTATGCCCAGGTAATAAACGATGATCTTGGTATAACCCTTACTGTTGCTTCTTCTTTGGATCCAGAATTTAAAGCAACCGGACTTTCGGGCGGCAATGTAGAAGGAGCCGCTAAAGTTGGAGAACTTGTCGCTAAGAAAGCCTTGGAAAAGGGTATCACTAAAGTGGTTTATGATCGTGGCGGTAATTTATATCACGGTAGAGTTGCAGCTCTGGCTGACTCGGCAAGAAAAGCAGGGCTTGAGTTTTAAGTCATGGAAAAGGAGGGAAAATCATTGTCCAACATTGATCCCAGCAAATTGGAACTCAGCGAAAGAATCGTGCATATTTCCCGCGTAGCCAAGGTTGTTAAAGGTGGAAGACGCTTTAGTTTCAGTGCTTTGGTAGTCGTCGGTGACGGTAACGGTATAGTTGGGGCTGGCCTCGGCAAAGCAGCTGAAGTTCCGGAAGCTATTCGTAAAGGAATCGAAGATGCTAAGAAAAATTTGATTTCCATTCCAGTGAAAGGTACTACTATTCCTCATCCCATAATAGGTAAATTTGGGGCTGGTCGGGTTATGTTAAAGCCGGCTGCCAAAGGTACCGGGGTTATTGCCGGCGGACCTGTGCGTGCGGTCCTGGAAGCGGCAGGAGTTAAAGATATACTAACCAAATCGCTCGGATCTGCTAACGCTCAAAATGTAGTTAAGGCTACCATGGAAGGTTTAAAGGCATTAAAGCGAGATCACGAAGTAGCAAAGTTGCGTGGCAAGACAATTGAAGAAATAATGTAGCAGCATCGTTAGAATGTAAGGAGGTGTCCGCAATTGAAACTTCATGAACTAAAACCTGCTGAAGGTTCAACCCGAAGCCGTAAACGTGTTGGACGCGGAGATGGCTCAGGATTAGGAAATACGTCCGGCAGAGGACATAAGGGTCAAAAGTCCCGTTCCGGCGGCGGTGTACGCCCGGGATTTGAAGGCGGTCAAATGCCTATGATGCGTAGGCTGCCTAAAAGAGGTTTTACTAATATTTTCAAGAAAGAATACACTGTTATAAACGTTTCCGACTTAGAGGAAAAATTTGAAAACGGGGCTGAGGTTTCCATCGAGTCCTTATATGCAGCTGGTCTGATTAAAAAAGTTAAGGACGGTGTAAAACTTTTGGGTGATGGTGAAATTACCAAAGCCCTTACCGTTAAGGTAAATAAGGTTAGCAAAACGGCTGCAGAAAAAATCGTGGCGGCCGGTGGAAAAGTTGAGGTGGAATAGATGATACTAGAGACCCTGAGAGATGCATGGAAAATTCCAAGCATTAGGAGAAAAATAGGGTTCACTCTGCTAATGCTTCTCGTCTTCAGGATCGGAGCCCATATTCCAATCCCGTTCATGGACAGGGAAGTATTGGCGAATATGATGGGTAGCGGGGGAATCTTTGACTTTTTTAATACTTTCTCCGGCGGTTCTCTTAGACGCTTTTCAGTATTTGCTTTAAGTATCATGCCCTATATTACCGCCTCTATTATCATTCAGCTCCTGACGGTAGTGGTCCCTTATCTGGAAAGGCTATCTAAAGAAGGGGACGAAGGACGGAAAAAAATTGTTCAGCTTACCAGATATGGAACAGTTGTCTTAGGTTTTATTAACGGTATCGGACTTACCATAGGCTTGAGAGGGGCCTTGATTATACCGGATCCTGCCTATAAAATTCCGATTTACCTCATGATTGCCCTGGTACTAACCGCAGGAACAGCTTTTCTTATGTGGTTAGGAGAACAGATTACCGAAAATGGAATCGGTAACGGAATATCGCTTATTATTTTCGCGGGAATCGTGGCCGCAATACCGGATGCAATTAAATATCTGATTCAGCTTCTGAAAGTCGGAGAAATTAGCTGGGTCTCAATAGTTGGCTTAGCAATAATAGCAGCTTTAATTATCGCCGGTGTTGTATTTATCCAAGAAGGCCAAAGAAGAATCCCGGTTCAATATGCCAAGAGAGTTGTGGGCAGAAGGGTCTATGGCGGACAAAGCTCACATATACCTTTAAAGGTTAATCAGGCAGGCGTTATTCCTTTGATCTTTGGTATTTCTCTCGTCATGCTGCCGGCGACAATCGCTACCTGGCTGCCGCAAACATCCGGGTTTGCGATGTTCACCCAGAAATGGCTCAGCATGAATGGTTCGGTATATTCCATTCCCTTTTTAATGGTTTATGCCCTACTAATTATCTTCTTTACCTACTTTTATACAGGTATTACCTTTAATCCTATTGATGTAGCAGAGAATCTTAAAAAGTACGGCGGTTTTATTCCCGGAATTCGCCCGGGACGGCCGACATCAGATTATCTGTTTAAAATTCTTAACCGGGTCACTCTGGCAGGTGGGATTTTCTTGGCCATAATCGCTATTTTACCCAGCCTTGTTATGGGACTGACCAGGATTGAAAATATTTATTTAGGTGGGACATCTCTGTTGATTGTTGTAAGTGTCGCTCTTGATACCATGAAACAAATGGAGACTCACCTTATGCAGCGTCACTATCAAGGATTTCTCAAGTAAGAGGAGGAGTGTTTTATGAGAATAATACTCATGGGTCCTCCTGGCGCCGGCAAGGGGACACAAGCCGAGCTGCTTATTGAACATTTTCAGATTCCGCATATCTCCACAGGGGATATGTTCAGAGCCGCCATTAAGGATCAAACTCCTCTGGGACTTAAAGCCAAGGAATACATGGATTCCGGAGCTTTGGTGCCGGACGAAGTAACAATCGGGATTGTAAAAGACAGACTTAAACAGGCTGACTGCCAGAAAGGTTTCCTCCTGGACGGGTTTCCCCGTACGGCTGCCCAGGCGGATGCTTTGACCAAAATCCTGAAAACATTGAACATGACCCTTAACGGTGTAATAAATATTGAGATGGAGGATGAAGAACTGCTGAAAAGGCTTACGGGCCGAAGAGTGTGCAAGCAATGTGCCTCAACCTATCATATTGTCTTTAATTCCCCCCAAACCCCTGGAGTATGCGACAAGTGTGGCGGTGAACTCTACCAGCGAAGTGATGATACACTCGCTACCGCTCAAAACCGCCTTCAAGTCTATAATGATCAAACCGAGCCTCTGATTGCCTATTATGAGGAACGGAATTTACTAAAAAGAGTACGGGGGGACCAGGAAATAAAGCAGGTCTTCAGTGAAATTCTTAATGTTTTGGAGTAGAACCATGATCGAACTGAAAAATAAGGAACAGCTTGAAAAAATGCGTACTGCGGGCCGAATCGTGGCTGAAACCCTGGCAATGTTGAAAGAAATTGTCAAACCGGGGATAACCACGAGAGAACTTGATAGGGCGGCGGAACAGTACATTAGAAAATGTCAAGCAATTCCTGCCTTCAAAGGTTATAACGGGTTTCCGGCTACCCTATGCACCTCTGTCAATGAGGAAGTAGTTCACGGCATTCCCGGTTTAAGAGCTTTGAAAAATGGAGATATTATCAGTATTGATTGTGGGGTTTTATACGACGGTTACTATGGGGATTCGGCTATTACTCTCCCGGTGGGAGAAATTAGCCTAGAATGCCAGGAGCTTCTAAAAGTTTGCGAGGAATCTTTAAAGCTGGGTATTGCACAAGCCTTTAAGGGGAACCGTCTTTTTAATATTTCATACGCTATTCAGAGTCATGTAGAGAAAAACGGGATGTCTGTGGTCCGTGATTATGTCGGTCATGGTATTGGCAGGAAGATGCACGAAGAGCCTCAGATACCCAACTTTGGCAAGCCCGGCAGAGGGCCGCGACTCGAGATAGGAATGGCCCTGGCGATTGAACCAATGGTCAACTTAGGGGGATATCAAGTAGAAACTCTTAAGGATAATTGGACAGTAATAACAAAGGACCGGCGAGCCTCGGCCCATTTCGAACATACAGTGGCCATTACCGAAAATGGCCCTGAGATATTAACTCGAATTTAAGTCTTAACCGGAAAGTCAAAGGAGGGATAACTGATGTCAAAGGAAGATGTAATTGAGGTAGAAGGAAAAGTGCTGGAACCGCTTCCTAACGCCATGTTTAAAGTCGAACTGAATAACGGACACCAGGTATTGGCACATGTCTCAGGTAAAATCAGGATGCATTTTATCAGGATTTTACCGGGAGATCGGGTCACCGTGGAGCTCTCTCCCTATGACCTGACTAGAGGCAGAATAACTTACAGATATAAGTAAAGGGAGGGATTACAGGTGAAAGTAAGGCCTTCTGTAAAACCTATATGCGAAAAGTGCAAAATTATTAAACGACATGGTAAAGTAATGGTTATTTGTGTAAATCCAAAGCATAAACAACGCCAAGGTTAAATTTGGATAGTTGAACAAGTAAATACCAATAACATGGAGGTGTACGCATTACATGGCACGTATTGCTGGGGTAGATATACCCCGAGATAAACGTGTTGAGATAGCTCTGACCTATATATATGGGATAGGGGTTTCTCAATCTCGGAAAATATTGGCAAAAAACCAGATTAATCCTGATACGAGGGTTAAAGATCTCACCGATGATGAGATTAACAGAATAAGAGAAACAATTGATAAAGAATATATGGTTGAAGGTGACCTGCGCCGCGAAGTAGCTCTTAATATCAAGAGACTTATTGAAATTGGGTGTTATCGTGGTTTCCGCCATCGTCGCGGACTTCCGGTACGAGGACAAAGAACAAAAACAAATGCCCGCACGCGCAAGGGTCCGGCTCGTGCCATTGGCGGTAAAAAGAAAAAGTAAAGGAGGGCATTTAAAGCATGGCACGTAAAGTTGTTCGTACCAGAAGAAGAGAACGCAAGAATATTGAAAGCGGAGTAGCTCATATTAGATCGACGTTTAACAATACCATCGTTACAATTACTGACCCTGCAGGAAACGCTATATCCTGGTCAAGTGCAGGCTCCTTGGGTTTTAAAGGTTCACGTAAAAGCACTCCTTTTGCCGCTCAATCTGCTGCTGAAGCTGCGGCTAAAGCTGCAATGGAGCATGGACTCAAAACGGTGGAATGTTATGTTAAAGGCCCAGGAGCAGGCCGGGAAGCTGCCATAAGAGCATTGCAGGCTGCAGGTTTAGAAGTAAATCTTATCCGAGATGTAACTCCTATTCCTCATAACGGGTGTCGCCCGCCCAAACGCAGAAGAGTATAAGGGGGTGTAAGTTGTGGCGAAATATACAGAACCAGTGTGCCGTTTATGCCGGCGTGAAGGACAAAAATTATTCCTTAAAGGAGATCGCTGTTATACCAATAAATGTGCTATCGACCGCAGACCTTATGCTCCCGGTATGCATGGCCAGAGCAGAGGCAAGAAACCGACAGAATTCGGCATTCAGCTTAGAGAAAAGCAAAAAGCAAGAAGAATTTATGGTGTTTTGGAAAAACAATTTAGAGGATACTTTGCCAAAGCTGCTCGTCAGAAAGGTATGACCGGCGAAAATCTCCTGCGTATACTCGAAAGACGTTTGGATAATGTTGTATATCGTTTAGGATTTGCTGCTTCCAGACCGGAAGCCCGTCAGTTTGTTACCCATGGGCATATTACTGTGAACGGCAAAAGAGTAGATATTGCTTCCTACCAAGTTAAAGTCGGTGATGTAATCTCTTTCAAGGAAAAGAGCAGAGAACTTAACAGAATAAAAGAAATGATCGAAAGACTGCAAGATCGCTCTGTTCCGGCTTGGCTAAGTCTTGACGTTGATAAAGTAACGGGGACAGTAATCCAATTGCCGTCACGTGAAGATGTTCAAATTCCTATTGAAGAGCATCTTATTGTTGAGAAATACTCACGGTAAACTTTTCCAGGAAAGAAGGTGCATCCGATGCTTGAAATCGAGAAGCCCAATATTGAGTGTGTTGAAAGGTCTGAAGATAATACCTATGCCAAATTTGTTATTGAACCATTGGAGAGAGGTTATGGCATCACACTTGGGAACTCCCTAAGACGCATTTTACTCTCCTCTCTGCCCGGCTCGGCGGTTACCTCGGTTAAAATAGAAGGGGTACTTCATGAATTCTCAACCATTCCAGGTGTCTTGGAAGATGTAACGGAGATAATCCTCAATGTCAAATCCTTGGCACTAAAAGGACATACGGATGAAGTTCGTGTCCTTCGATTGGAATGTGAAGGAGAAGGAGTTGTCACAGCCGGAGATATTATCACAGGACCAGATATTGAAATCTTGAATCCGGATTTAAAAATTGCCACCCTGGATAAAGACGGCCGTCTCTATATGGAAATGACTGTAGAACGTTCCCGAGGATATGTTTCTGCTGAGAAAAATAAAAAACAAGACCAGGCCATTGGTGTAATTCCGGTTGATTCAATATTTACTCCTATTTATAAAGTGAATTATACCGTAGAAGATACACGGGTTGGGATGATGACCGACTTTGATAAGTTAACCTTAGAAGTATGGTCGAACGGCAGTATTACTCCTAGAGAGGCAATTAGTCTTGCTGCTAAGATTTTAAGTGAGCACTTGCAATTGTTTATTGGGCTTACCGACAACATTGGTGATGTAGAAATAATGGTCGAAAAAGAAGAAGAAGAAAAAGACAAGATTCTGGAAATGACTGTTGAAGAACTCGATTTGTCGGTAAGATCGTATAACTGCCTTAAAAGAGCGGGAATTAATACTGTAGAGGAGCTTATTCAGAGAACCGAAGAAGATATGATGAAAGTGCGTAATCTTGGGCGCAAGTCTTTAGAAGAAGTAGATAATAAACTCAAAGAACTAGGCTTGTCATTCCGTAAATCGGAAGATTAAACTAAAGGGGGGATCATAGTTGGCTTATCGCAAGCTTGGAGCAAATATGGGCAAACGTAAGGCCTTGCTTAGAAATATCGTCACTTCCTTGCTCAAACATGGTAAAATAGAGACAACAGAGGCTAGGGCCAAAGAACTTAACGCTCTGGCAGAAAAGATGATCACTCTTGGCAAAAGAGGAGATTTGGCAGCCAGACGTCAGGCTATGGAATTTTTGTTGGATGAAACAGTGGTTAAAGAGCTGTTCGATAATATAGCACCTAAGTACGCCGACCGGCAGGGAGGCTATACCAGAATCATGAAAAAAGGTTTCCGTCGTGGCGATGCGGCTGAAATGGTTCTTGTGGAGTTGGTGGACTAAGGCGGTTTGGCTATCCATAGAGAGTCGAAGTTCGAAGTTTTGTAACTGTCTCGAACTTCGATTCGTGGCGGCCATAGGAGGTAATTATGCGCAATATCCTTCTGCGACTAGCCTACGATGGAACAAACTACCACGGATTCCAACGGCAACCTGCAATTCACGGTCACACCATTCAAGGAGAGTTGGAAAGAGTCTGGAAGAAGCTTTTTGCCGAAGAGATTGGAATTGTTACTGCAGGTAGGACTGATGCCGGAGTACATGCCGCAGGACAAGTCGTAAACTTTTTTACTAAAGCCCGTATTCCGTGCCACAAAATCCCAAAAGCCATGAACAGCATCCTTCCCTATGATATAAGGGTTCTGGAGGCCGAGGCCGTTTCTGCAGATTTTAATGCTCGGAAGAGCGCCAAATGGAAAAGGTATGATTATCGTATAGATAACAACCCTATACCGGACGTTTTCTCCAGATTATATTACCTACATGAGCCGCAGCCACTTAATATTGGGCATATGCAAAAGGCAGCCGCTTGCATGGAAGGAAGGCATAATTTTAAGGCGTTTGCAGCAGCCGGTTCTTCGGCCAGAAGTTTTGTCCGGACACTTTATCGCTGCAAGGTGAGCCAACAGAACAAGCATGTTCTTGTTACTTGTATAGGTGACGGTTTTTTATATAATATGGTAAGGATTATTACCGGCACTCTTCTCTATGTAGGCAAAGGTAAAATAAAACCTGAGGAAATCCCCGAAATTATTCAGTCTAAGGATCGGGTCCGAGCGGGGATAACAGCGGCAGCCAAGGGTCTGACCCTCACTTATGTCAACTACGATGGTTCAGCACCGACGGACATTTTCCCGGACCTACTTTAGATTTATGTACAAATTGTTATACTGGATAATAATGTTGACTTTTAGGTAGACTTTAGGATAAAATTTTCGAGACGATTCTTTTACCGAACGTGAACGAGCCCCTCACGTCAGGTATGAAATTAGATTAGACGATGGAGGTAACAACATGACCACTCAATTTGCGAAAGCCAATGAGGTGGAACGTAAGTGGTATGTCATAGACGCAGCAGGTGTGCCCTTGGGCAGAGTTGCTGCCGAAGCAGCCCGTTTACTGAGAGGTAAACATAAACCAATATTTACACCCAATGTTGATACAGGTGATTTTGTAATCATTGTCAATGCAGAAAAAACTGTACTCACCGGCAACAAACTTGACAAGAAAATGTATCGTCGGCACTCAGGATATCCGGGTGGTCTGAAAGAGATGACTTACAGGGTGCTAATGAGTAAGAACCCGGAAAGAGCAATGGAGCGTGCTGTAAAAGGAATGCTTCCTCATAACAAACTCGGTGCCCAGATGTATAAAAAGCTAAAGGTTTATAGAGGGCCTGAACATCCACATTTGGCACAAAAACCCGAAATATGGACATTGAAATAGGTTGGAAGGAGGTTAAAGCATGTCTGCACAGCTTCAGTACCAAGGCACAGGCAGGAGAAAAAAAGCAGTTGCCAGGGTAAGACTTGTTGCCGGCAGCGGCAAATTTTCGATTAATGAAAGAGGCTTAAGCGAATATTTCGGTAAGAAAACTCTGGAAATGATTGTTCAACAACCATTGGAAATTACTGAAACATTAGGTAAATATGATATATATGCAAGAGTACACGGCGGTGGCACAACCGGCCAGGCAGGTGCCCTGCGTTTGGGTATCGCCAGAGCTCTCCTCAAGGCAGATGAAAGCCTTAGACCGGCCTTAAAACGAGCAGGTTTTCTTACACGTGACCCACGAATGAAAGAACGGAAGAAATACGGTCTTAAAAAAGCTCGTAAAGCTCCGCAATTCTCCAAACGTTAATTTCTGTTTATTTACACACGAGTTTGTTTACAATTACAAAGTTTGCTTATCGCAAGCGC
>ERZ773359.5122-NODE-5122-length-12865-cov-25.482201_pt1 | contig 12865 bp, 14 predicted proteins | sample MGYA00374955_ERZ773359 | MGnify/ENA primary metagenome ERZ773359 (study PRJEB29098, sample SAMN04486028) | biogas fermenter metagenome | study: EMG produced TPA metagenomics assembly of the Biogas fermentation microbial communities from Germany - Plant 4 DNA1...
CACTCTTGTACCATTGTTCCATCTTCGAAATACAGATACGCAAGTGTTCTGCCATATTTGTCTGTCTTTGAAATGTCATACTCAACATAGAGTGTGTCGCCTTTGCGAATTTTCTCTTTTACGATGTTGGTTATTTCTTTGCCTTCCTCTGTGTTTTCTTTTGAATAGTTCTCCGGTGCGATACTTTCCGGGGTGTCTACTCCTATAAGACGGACTGTAGTTTCTTCACCGTTGATGTTCAGAACATATGTATCGCCATCCTTGACTCTGACGACTGTTCCTTTGTCCAGTTCTTTTGCTGGTTCCTCGTTAGCTTCCGATTCCGGGTTCTCGGCCACAGCCGCTTCGAGTGTTTTACTGACCGCCGATATGTCTTGGATTACATCTTTTGATGTTTCTATCAGTCCTGTTATCCTGTCTTCTATACCTTTTACGTCAATGTCTGCTTTGGTAAATAGTCCTGTAACGTCTGATACTACGCATAAGGCGCATATTATCACTGACACTATTATTCCGACTAATGTTAGCGTCTGTTTCGTGAATACGTTACCCTTTTTCTTACCCATGTCCGGTTTTATTTCGCCGCTCCTTTCATGCCCAGTAAAACTTTTTCTCGCATATGAGAGGATACTCTCTTTTTCGCTTTCCATCTACCTGCTTCCACGCCTGACGGTAAAACGCATAAGTGTCGGCTCCCGTCCGCACGGCTTTACCATATTGGTAGTTCAGGATTTTCTTTGCGCAGATAAGAGCAATATATTCTTCTCCATCCCCATCGCCAATTTGCTTCTCGAACTTATGTACAAAGCCTTGGTCTATACCTGCAAGCGCCATAAGTTCATTGATATTTACGTCACAGATGCATCTTTGTTTTAGGAAAGGAAAGAACATCAATACATATTTGGATTTAGTATTCAACGATATATATTCGTTATCATCGGATAAGCAAAAGTCTGTAATATTCAGATACTTGTTTTTGCCTGTCCTCATGTATATTGCAATATCTACAAAATTATATTTCTCCAAATAGCTGCTCACTTTCTCTCCCCCGTGTAAGCTTTTTCTACAAAAAGAGCCTTTTTATGTCTTGCTCAGGACAAACGTATATTAGATTATATATATTGAGGTTACATATATCTAACATTCCTTACCATATCGGCAAAAATAGTTAGCGATGCGACTTTCTTATTGTTCTTGTTTGTGAACTCGCCAGCGGAAAATTGTCCATTGACATTGATGAATGCTTTTTCGTAGTAGTCTTCCGGTATGTCTGTTCTGTCGAATAAACATACCACGTCTATGAATACTGGCTCGGTATATTTGCCAGTGCCTTTATCCTTCTTGCTCATAGAGCATTTCAGGGTTATACCCTTGCTAAACTCCCTTATGCCGTAGCAGTACAGGCCGAAGTTCTTACATACGTTAAAAACATCGTTTTCCTGCTGCTCGCTTCTCTTTGTTACCTTGCTTGCTATTATGGAAATTGTCGGAACCTTTTCACCGGATTTTTTGGTGTATTCCCCGGTGTGGAATTGGCCGTCCACATTGATAAAGGATTGAGTGTAGTCGTCCTCAACGATATCGCATGTTTCGAATGGGCAAACAACATCTATGTATATTGGAACCGTATATTGTCCCGTTTTCCTGTCCTTCCTGTTCATGTAGCACTTGAGAATGACCGATTTTTCCAAGACTTTTTGTTCTATACATCTGAGTCCCCAGTTAATACATGAATTGAATACGTTTGATTTTTGCATAACACTACCTCTTTCCCGAATTCAATTTTGATGCTAAATATGCATCCTCACTTATTTTCAATTATATCATGCCTGTTGTGCGTTGTCAAGTAATTGTTCGTGTGTATTCGGGGATTTTTTCGTTATTTTGGGGTATAATAATACTGTGAATACATATGTATTCACAGCGAGTTAAGAGGTAGTTTCACATTTTTTTATGGTTTTGATTACACAGTTCCCTCATGAAAACTTTCTTAAATCGGTTTGTAACGTTGTAACCAATCTTTTTCATATACTCTATCACAGAGCTTATATCCCGTGTAGCATAGTGTGCGCAGAATCTTTGCCAGTCTTTTTTGCTCATCCCGCACTCCCTTTTAAATGTTTGTATGATTTCTTTGTCGGTCATATAAGTCTTCTCCCTTATCCCTATTTTATTTCTCGTTTTTTGATTCTCCTGATATACAACAGAAAAAGAGCCGCTATTACTATAAACAGTAGTAAATACGGAACGAATTTGGGTTGGTGGTTTCTCTGCGGTGTATCGCCCTGTGATTCTGTTGGTTCCACAGATGTTGTTTCTGTTGGAGCATTCGTATTTTGATAATCTTGGCATTCTCTGTTTTTCCATGAGTAATCTGGCATCCCTTCTATACTTACTGGTTGAATTCCGTATTTATTTATTACGGCTGCTACATCCAGTATATAAGGATTATCTTCCGTGTTTTCATTATCTATCTGGATGTTGTTCTTATACGGAAGCGCTTCTTCATCATCCTCAAGACTAACTGCGTTTATTTCCTTAACCTCATACGCTCCCCCCTTGAGCTTTATCAACAAGGGTTCGTTTGCCCGGACATAGAGGACGTTGTATGTATGCTCGTATAAGTATTCCAGCTTAATCTCAATGTCCACTGGTGATGATATCGACAAGAAGCCTTGTCTGCTATACCATGAAGGTATATTATCGTTGAACTCTGTGACCACTGTGCCTATTCGCTTCTTTTGATACCATTCAGCATAGTTTAGCATTACTGTTGATGTCAATAATCCCAACTCAGTTTCTACGTCTATGCTTCCTTTTTCTTTTAGGGATTGTATTGCTGTTTCGTAAACAGGTCGATAAACATATATTTTGAACATTTTCATGTCCCAGTAGAATTCATTGTCCCTCTTGATGTATTCCTTGTAAGGAGCATATTTCTTGAACAGTTCGAACTCTTCTTCCGGGATATCCATATTGTCCGTGTTAATCAGTAAGTAATCTATGCTGCGCAAGTAATTTTCTAATGCGTAAGTTTCGTCTTCGGTTTCGCATCCTATTCCGTCCAGCCTGTTTACTCCGCCCTGTCGGACTTGCATACCATTGCCCAGTACCGCCCATACTGCCGTATCATTGCCCCATTTTGCTGACTCTGCCGAGGTTATGGTTGTAAGCAGGCAAAACATGACTATTGCCAAACAAATAGTACGTTTACTCATTTGACATTTCCTTTCCGAGGCAAAATGTCAGCATTTCTTAGCATTTCTTTGTATTGTTGCATGGTCTTGATGCAGCGATTCCGTGAAGTTCTGTTTGTTCCCTCTGTAAGCCTTATATAACACTCAAGTTGTTGAAAAAATTCGTAACGATTATATAGAATTTCAAGAACAATATTCAAGTCTTCCGGCCTATAGAGGTAAATTTCGTTTAATCCATACGCTCCGATAAATATATACTTATATTTCGGAACGAAGAATCTGTTTAGCTTCAGTTTTTTCATTATTTCTCTATTTGCATTCCATCTTGCCTCTTCTAATGTTTTGCATTCAAGTACATACCGGAATGCGAACCATATTATGTAGTATGCAGTCTTCCGGCGCTCTTCGGCATAATACATTTCCCTGAGTTCTTCATTGTCTGTCTGTGGTATATCAAATAATCTCTGATAATGGACTTCTCCACCTTCCTTGCCCAGCGCTCTTGCGTACATGTACAAAAGATTGTAATTCGGCTTGTCCAGATAACTCCAATCCATTTACTCCGCCTCCGCAATCCAAGTTGTTATTCTTCGGTGTAGTAATATATCTCAAGCATCTTTCTTGCCCTTGTTACTGCCGTATATAGCATTCTTTTGTCTACTATCGAGTCACCTTTCGGCAAGAACACGATTACACGGTCAGCTTCATTTCCTTGCATTTTGTGTATGGTTACGGCATATGCAAGTGTCAGGTCATGGTATCTTGCCCGCGTAAATTCTACACTTGTTCCGTCTATGTCTACCGCAATGGTTCCATTCTCGTCTATCTTTGTGATATAGCCCATATCACCATTACAATATTCCTTTGTGTTCGTAAGAGCCATTACCTTATCGCCTACGTTAAAGTCGTCTTCTCCTTTTTTCATGTACGCATTAATTTCGGCGTTTAAGGCATTATACGGGGATAATATCTGTGTATTGTCATCTGCTGTGTGCAGGATGTTCCCAATTTCGTTGATCTTTATTTCATTTACCGTTATGCCCCGTCCAGATTGTACCGGTTTGCCATCAAGTACATTGTTAGCTTCTCTCAGAATGTCAGTTTCTTCATCCTGACGATGGTTTACAGTCAGAGTGAATACGTTCAGTTCCTTCAGGAAATCAAAGAACGGTTCGCCATAACTTACGGGGTATAACTGGTTATGGTCTCCGACAAAGATTATTTTACTGGTCGGTTCTACCGCGCTTAACAGGTCATACATCAGTGCTGTGTCTATCATGGAACTTTCGTCTACAATAATCAACCTGTGCGGGAGCGGGTTGTGTTCTGTATAATATATGAAGTCGTCTTCAGGATTCTTCCGCAGTGCCTTGTGTATGGTCGAAGCAGGCATACCCGTTTTCTCGGCCAACCGTCTGCTTGCCCTTCCTGTCGGAGCTACGAGCAGGATATTATCCCGTGAGTAGTGCATAGCATAACAGTCTATAAGCGCCTTTATAACTGTCGTCTTGCCTGTTCCCGCTCCGCCTGTGATTATGCAGGGGACACTGGTTTTTAAGCACCAAAGCGTGTCTATTTGCTCTTTGTCGAGGCCGCTGTCCTTTATCCTGTCTATGAAGCTTCGTATTTCCGATGCTGTCAGGAGCGTATACTCTAAAGCCATACGTTTCTTGATGGTTTCTGCGACATATCCCTCTTTTTCCTTCAATTCCTTGTCCCAGACAGTGCCATTCTGCAATCTGTATCTTTCTGCCTGAAGACACAGAATTTTAAGCGATACCATAAGATGCTGGTATGCGCCTTCCTGTTCAACAGCATTGAAGTAACTTAGGTATTCTTCTATTTTGTAGGCTATCTTTTTCCTGTTTCTTGCCATCTCGATTATTTTTCGGTTTATTGCCTCTATCCTTGTTTTTTCAGTGGGGTTGTCCACCATCTTTTTGTGAATCTTATCTGCCTCGTCAAAGGGAAAGACCTTATAAATATCATCGAGTGTCAGCTTTGCTGCATTCCAGCCAATATTGTCTTTCTTAAGCTGTGTATGTCTTTCCAGTATGGCCGCATACAGTTCTGTATTTATTTGGGCTTTTTCCAAGGCTTTAAGGTTCTTTTCATTTAGGACAAGTTTGTAGTCCTGTACTATGTTCCCTTTCAGTTCAAGCATGATTGTCATGCCGTGGTACAATTCAGGTATGTTTCCTACTACTCGGATACTTTTCGCATGTTTTACACCTAATGGTACAACAACTGCACTTCGTCCAGACTTCGTACCCTTGCCCGTGGCCTTGAGTACCAAGTATCTGTTCATTTGTCCTTTACACTCCCTTTCCCTTGCCCTTTACATCCTAATTATACAATTTTTATTGTCATTAACTGTGTATCAAATGTGTCAATTCACACCTTTTTCCATATTTTTCAAGCATATAATGAAATATCCGTGCAGATTTCTATGTCTACACGGATATCTGTGCGGATATGTTGCTTTGATCAGAAGTTATTGAATGAGAATCCAAGGTTATTGTCGTCAGTTTCTTCTGGTTCATTCTGGTCTGGTGTTATAAGTGTCAGTTTTTCCAGTTCGTCATAGCCTCTGCGGATATCGGTTATGGCATCCTGTATCTTTATCAGCGTTTGCTTTACTTTAACCTCGCTTTCTACATTTTTCAACGATTGCGATTGCATCTGAATGTCCTTGAACTTATCCGCTATAAAGGATTTGACTTCATAGATTTTTTCGTCAAGCTCGCTTTGTTTCACTTATCTTTACCTCCCGTTCATTTCATACTCCTTGGCATTTTCTTTTTGCATACGTTTCAGGCATTCGTTCCTGTCGTCCGTATGTGGCCTGTGTCCGTATAATTCCTTGTGCCAATCTGAAAAGAAGTTAATATCCTTTTCCAGTTGTTCTGTTCTTTCGGAATAGGGTATATTCCTGAAAGGATAAATATATGTTTCGTAATAGTTCTGAAGCTTTTTCTTCTCCCCGTCAAGGCATTTTTCCAGCTTATCGTAATTCACGATGCTGGCCGCAAGCTCGAATATGTTGTGGCTGGATGCAACCACAGAATCATTCGAAAGGATATATTCTATATCCTTTCTTGTGATTTTATCTGTTTCGTTTATGTCCGTTAAACATGGTGTTAATACGACTGCTTTGCCGTTGGGAAGCGGTATGGATGTATCCTTTCCGTTGTTCGATATTACTGCATTCAATATTTCATTCGCTTTTTCGAGAACTGCGGTTGCCCAGTTCCGGGTTCGCTCGTCCACAAGGCTCGTATCTTCAGCAATGGTCATTAAGAAGGTTTCATAAATGCTCTCGATGGTCTCGTTAGTGTAGTAAACCTGTTTTCCCGCATGATGTGCATGTATGAATATATACGGGGTAACTACATCCTGCTTGGATTCGGTAACGAGTGTTACGGTTACGTTGCAGGTATCATTGACGATTGACATGTCATAGCCTTCTGACACTTGTCCTTTGTGATATGTCAGTTTACTCATTTTCTGTCAACTCCTTTAGGTATAAATCAAGGTCGCTATATTCTTGAGGAACGAGGCTGATATATTTCTCCCCATTCCTGAATATTATGCCTACTATCCTTCCCTCGGTGCTGAGATTGTCTTCAGATTCTACTGCTATACAGTATATATCATCTGCGGCCAAGTCCTGCATGAGTTGACATCTTTGCAAGAATACGACTACTTCCTGCCAGTCAAAGTCTTCGGGAGTATATGTGCAAAAGTATATTGTCGAGTTGGCACAGGATTTCTTTAATGCACCTATGATTTCCATATTATTCCCCACCTTTCTGATTTTCGTCCTCTGCCGGAGCGGGACTTTCTGACGGTTGCTCAGTGTTGGTATCCTGAGTTTCTTCCTGTTCTGTTTCTGATGTCGTATCCGGTGAGGCTGCCGGTGTCGGTGTCGGTTCCTGTGGCGGCTGTATTATGCTGGTTTCTACGTTCTTTCCCCCAACTAAGCCATTGATTACAACTATGTTCTCCAATTCAGGTATCTCCTGCTGATTTGCTTCCGGTTTCACAAAAATGAAGCGCTCGTATTGCTGGGACAGCTTGTTGAATGTCGTTACTATCAGGATGCCATCCTTGTAGACAATTGCCTGCTGCAACGACCCATCCTCGAATACCCAGTCTCGGCCAATATCCTTGAGAGAATAAAAGAACATGCTGTCATTTTCACCGTAGCGGGTCATTAAGTCTCCGTACTCGTTGATTTGCGGATATTTCTTCATGTATTCGTTTTTTCGGATATTCTCTGTGGCTACAATGTTGGTAGAAGAATATGTCTCCGGGAGCGGTTCGTATGGCTTAAATGTAGTTCTCTGTCCGTCTATTATCAGTTTTGAATAGTAAAATTCCTTTATAGTGCGTTCCCGGATATCGGTATCGGCCTCAACTGGCTCAAATACGACCATTAGCCGTTCCCTACTGGTCTGGATTGCGAATGTGTTTTCGTCTACCCTTTGGTATTCATAAAGTTGTGTAGTTATTTTGGGAATCTCTGATGCAAATTGGACGGTAGCATATGCTTTACACCAGTCTTTATCGCAGTCGTACAGGATTCTGTAGTTTGCCCTGCCGTTGTATCCGTTTCCGAACAGACTGACAAGGGTGTTATCGGGTACACCCGTTATGCTATAATCGTCCTTCTCGTTACGGGTTATTGTTATCCCGCTCTGCAACTGGTATCCGTTGTTGGTTGCAGTGGTAAAACTGCTTTCTACTGTTGCCATTTGTGCAAGAATTGCTGCCCAGTCGGTTTCTTCCTCATTAAACCATTGCGTGTCGTTTATGATAGGGATATCAAGGAAGGTCGATACGAAGTCCTGATATCCTTCTTTTGTCCAGAATGAGTTAGGGTTGTCGCTTCGGATGGTAATATTGTTGGCTTTCATGCTTTCCATCACGTTCAGGACACCTTGCTGTATTGCATGTGTCCTTTTAACTCCGCCCCGGTAATCGTTCTGGCGCAATTCCCTTGTTTCCGTGTCCAGCGTTGTCGCGTTATTGGCCTGCGCCGTCTTTTTGTCGGTACATGCTGACAGAGTAAGGACTATGACTGCGATTATGATAAGGAGAATGCTTTTTCTCAATGATTGTCTCATGTTCTTATACCTCGCTCTCTGAAATTTCATTAACCCTCATATGGAAACAGGGCTAATTCGTTTACTAATTAGCCCTGTATTCCGGGAAAGGGTAGTGTGTGTTTTATCTTTTGTTAAATATATTATTTTATCTTTTGTATAAATTATTACGATATTACTCCAACCGCGGCAAGGATAGACTTCAGAGCTATCATAGTAACTCCGGCGAGTGCCATGATTATGCCCTTTGTCTTTGCTTCGGGCTGGTTCTGCATGAAAGACATGACAACTTCATACACGCCGTATATTACCAGCGCTACACCTACATAACGGGTGATTGTCAGAAGGATACCTATTATCTTACCCATTAGGTCTCCTGCATCTGCCGTGCCTGCGTTGATTTTTACAGAATCAGCATTGAATCCGGTAGATCCGGTAGCGAATGCGCAGGTCATGTTCATGGATACTATCATTGCTGCCAATACTAATGAAACTATAAGTTTGCGGAAATTGAACTTTCTCATATCATTCCCTCACCTTTCATTAAGATTTTGATTTTCCGGACAAAACTTCAGAAGAGTATTCTGGCCCTGTCCTTTCTATTTATCTTCGCAGGCACGTTTGTTTGGATAACATCGTTCTCTGCTGGGATAACAACATCATTACCGTACAGGCTCTTGAACTCAGACAGGTCATATTCGAAGTCCGTTTCGTTTATGAAGCACTGCGGCATAAGTGATTCCTTCACAACAGTCCTGATGAACTGCATGAAGGTCAGACCATAAGGCTTGAAAAATCCAAATACAAAGATTATCATGGTCGGTATCATCGCAACTTCGAGACTTTTAGTAAGTTTGTAAGTCAGAAAGCCTGCGCTAAATCCGGCTGCTATATATGCTGCTTCCTGAAAACTGAATTTGCCGATGTCTTTTGTCTTGTATTTCCTGATATCCTGTGATATCTTGATTTCCAAAGCCTTGCAACTCCTTTCAATACTGTAGTGTAACAAAAGTGAAAAAAATCTGTTGTTCTGACTTTATTTCGTTATGTATTGGCATAAAATTCCGTCCGTTATGCGCCCAATGCTTCTTTTGCTGCTGTTTTCGCGACGCTCAGTGAGCCAAGGGCAGCAAATGGTGCCATTATCATTTGGGCGAATGCTGCAAATATGTCGAACAGGTTATTTACCGTTACTGTTGTATTCAGTACCAATGTGTTTGCGATACGCGGCAGTATTATCATGGATGCTGCGTATATGCCCAGCACAAGGAAGTTTTTAAGATAACGGAGCGCATGGGACTGTTGACCGGAATATACGTCCGCCATTGCGATAGGTGTTATGCCTACGCGCCACACGACTTCGAGTTTGTATGCTATGGCTTTGTATATCCAGACTATTTGAAGTGCAAGTGTTATGCCCCAGCATAGCAGAAGCGGCAATGCGGCTATTACTTTTGAGATTATATCCATATTTAACAAGGCATCTCTCATTGCATCATATACATCTGAATCATTGGGTGATATGCTCAGCGTCAAGTTGCTATCTACATACGAAACGAATGCATTGTTGAATGTTAGCAGCCAGCTAACTATCTTTGCTCCGTTTGCCATGACAGCTACGGCTATGAGAAGCTTCAGGAACGGAGCAAAAAAGCTTTTCATGGTTAGGTCGCGGCCTTCAAGGGCAAGCTTCTGATTTACTTCCAACAGGAAATATATAAGTGTCATGCCTAAACCAATGATGAATACATAATCCCAGATTTGGTCTATGAATAAGAACAGGGAATTGTCCTCGAATAACAGCCACCTTACATCTATTGAACTGGAATTGGTCATTGCCTCAATTACATTGTTTATAAGATTATTCAACTTATGTTCCCCCTTTACAGGCTTGCTTTGGATACTACCTCATCGTTGGTGAGGTTGTTTCGGTAATATATTGTAGGTTCAAGTTTTACGGCCTTGACATCCTTCCATCGGCGGTGTTCGGTCAGGTGGAGTTTCCGGCATATGAAGGGCGGTACGTCACGGACAATTACGATTTCATCATCACGTCCCTTCTGAGGGTCATTGATTGCTCCTATTTCGTCTATGCTCATAAGGTTTACCTCTGTTGGTGTGTATGAGGTAGAGAGTCCGGTCTGGGACGATGATGTTGATTTCTGCCGGATAGTGGTCTTGCCCATTAACTTTTGAATCTGTTCCTTATCCTCATTCAGGATGGAGCCTAAGAATATTGTGGTATCCACGTTGGCAAGCAGGGTTTCGTGTTCGCCATCCTTGTACATGGTCTTTATCTGGCCTATGTCCTGTATGACCACATGCGAACCTATACGGTATTTACGGCTTGTGGAGAGGATTGTTAGGAAGTTCGGTATCTCGCCTATGTTCTTAAACTCGTCAAGCAGGAAGTTGACGTGTATTGGCAGTGCAGGGTCTCCGCCCGCAAACTCGTCCCCGCTCCATATCACCATCTTGTCAATATCCTTAATGAGTTTGACCAAAGGCTCCCGGAGTACACTGGTCTTGAACGATTTCACGCCTTCACGTTTTGTGGTAAAGCGGATATCATATATCTTTTGTCCATTAATATAGTCGCTCTCAACTATGTTGTCCTCGGTTACGGTTTCATAAAAGTCTATGGCCTCTTCCTTACTGTCGAAGTAATCAAATATGGGTGTTCCTACCCTGTATCCGATGTGCCATTTGCCACGCAGTTTCCGCTCCCCCAGTTCATACAGTCTGCTGTATAACTGCGAGTAAAGCATTGCAATCAGGAAGTTGTATGCCTGATGGGACTGCGGTATGCCGAGGAACAGATATGACTGCTGTGTGGCTATCTTGTCGATATCAATGTTCATTGCCCGGTACTTTTCATTTTTGCGGGTTATCATGTCAACTTCCTTTGTAGAGAATATCTGAAGGTCAACGGCTGTCGTAATCAATATGGTATTTGCTGTTTTCTGCGGCGCTATCTTGAATGTGTCATAGTACAGCTTTGTCTTGTTGTTCGGTTTACGCCGGAAGAACTCGTTCAGGCGCAGTGTAAGCGTACTGGGTATGTTGTCATCGTCAAACACCTTTGCTTCCTGTACCAGTTTCAGGATAGTGGAAAAGCAGCGGCCACCTTCCATACCCTGTACACGGTTGATTTCCCTGCCAAGTTCGTCCCTAACTCCCGGACATTCAAAGCCTTCTTTCAGCAGCTTTTCGTCTTCCTCAAGCACATAGTAAATTAATGCGGTTAGAAACGCACGTTCCGATTTTTCCCAGAATGGGTCTGCATTTGAGGCTTCCTTACCAGCTTTCGCGTTTTTTATGTACAGGTCTACCAGAATATCTACCTGAGTTTCGGAGATGTTCCCATAACTGTCGTATACGTTCAGGAGCGGGTTGTAATGGTTGGACATAGTGAAGTCCGAGGCGTTGAACAGGTATACATTATACCCTTTCGACAGCAGGTACGGGGCAAAGCTCCTGAAGATATCCCCGGACGGGTCGGTTACGACTATTGAGCAGTTCTCCTGCAATATGTTGGGCTTTATATACTTGAAAGTTTTACCTGTACCGGTTCCACCTATGACCAGTACGTTTGCACTTCTGTTTACTTTCTTATTGTTCAGGGATAGGCCAAGGTATTCTCCATTGAACATTCCGAACAGCATATTGTTGTCATAATAATCACTGCTGCGCGTTTTTTTCTTGCCAAACATTGCTCGTTCCCCTTTCCCCCTTTGTTATTCCATGAAACGTTGCTTGTATACCTTGAAGTCTTTCCGTGTAGCCAGCCGTGCTTGACCATGTTCATGCCCGACACGGGATTGCTTTCTTACATTGCTGTCTATCCATATTATCAGACCAATAAATGCCGATATTCCTACGCCTATCAGAAATGCCGTTCCGAACACTTCACTTTTTATAGGGAAGAATGTGTACGGCAGGTTTTCTTCCGTAAGCCATAAAAAGGCGCACTTTACAGGTGTCAGTTGGGGGTTCGCCCTTGCTGTGTAGTACGAGTTAGCTTTTATGCCAAGGAATACCCCTACTGCCAGACATGCGAGTGTGAAGAAGACCAGCTTAGTCGCGAAGCTCTTTGGCTCGTAAGGTTTCGGATGTACGATTTTGGGCATGGAGACCTGTTTGTTGTATTTCCTTACCCGTTCTTTTTCCGGGCTTAAGTTGTAAAGTCCCTGTACACCTTCTTTTACACAGTCCACTACCCATTCTTTTACGCCTACATACAGCTTCCTTACGTTTTCTTCGGATTCCTTTGACTGGATTGCTGTCTGTCTGTCTTCTTCCTTGGAAGGTTCAATCAAGAAATTGACATCTTTACCAAGGAGTATTTTATTGTCTTCGTAAACTTCTTCTGTAATGCGGAAGTTTTCCGGGTCTTCATCAATACTCAATTTCCCGCTTATGTAGACTTCGGTATAGTATTTCTCATAATCTTCCGGGTTCAGGTCTTCATCTTCCGGGATTTCAATGTCTTCAGGCGTGTTGTCCCATTCCTCGTCAAATTCGGTAATTAAATTGTCATTTTCATTGAACTCGTCATAC
>ERZ773359.5123-NODE-5123-length-12863-cov-5.716427_pt1 | contig 12863 bp, 14 predicted proteins | sample MGYA00374955_ERZ773359 | MGnify/ENA primary metagenome ERZ773359 (study PRJEB29098, sample SAMN04486028) | biogas fermenter metagenome | study: EMG produced TPA metagenomics assembly of the Biogas fermentation microbial communities from Germany - Plant 4 DNA1...
TTGGCTTAAACAGGAAGCGGGATTTTGCTGAGGAAGCTGCAATAACTGTGGTGCCTGTTACCGCACCTGCCCGGCAGAAGCGGTAGAAAAAAACCCCTGGAGGATTTAACCTCCAGGGGTTTTCAGTGTCGCCTGATCTCTATTTTTCAAACCTGCCACAAGCATAATCATAACCACAGATACTGCGGCCAGGAGTATAAAGCCCAGTTTAAAATTACTGTTGGTCAGATCCAAAAAAAGACCAAAAGCCGAAGGTCCTACGGCAATACCCAGGTTTGAAGCACAAGTCAGCACTCCCAGCCCCATCCCCACCTGATGGGGCTTAATTGTCTCCGGCAGTAAAGTAAAGACTAAAACGGAAATAGGGGAAAAACCAACCCCTAAAACGGCTGCCCAAAGAAAGGGAGTGGCTGCAACGGCACTGCCATGCACTTCCGCCCCAATCTGCCCTGCGCTTAGTTTGTATGCTAAAAATAAAAAACAGGGATAGCGAAAATACCCCTGTATTAATACTTTTAATTTTTATGTACATTTCAATAAAGACAATATTATATGCACTGCTACTATTACTATGTGCTCACAGTAACATTAATTTTGCCTTATGTTAAACCCTGCACAGCAAACCAAACAAGCATCCATTACTCTCAATTATATAATTCCCTTTTTACCCACCACTTAATTCCCTAACCATCACATCTAATAACCGGTTCACTTCTTTTTCGGAGATCGCAGGGGTATGGTAACCGACTGCAAGTGTTAACACCTCGTTATATGTGCTTACTCCCATGTAGAAAAACGGTGCATAGTTGATGGGACCGGTCATATAACCGTCTTCAGCTACGGCACTGCCAAACTTAAGCGGCTGGCCGGCAATGATGCCCAAATTGGAAAGATACGGCAAGACGGTGTTCATTCCCTTTGCCAGACTCGCCTTTTGCTTATATACCTCTTCTCTTGCCGCAGAAAGCGGAGACCCGGCAATCAGCTCCATCATTGCCGCCGAAGATAACCCGGGTCGGTTATTTTTAATGGTATCAAGTTTCTGCTTGACTTTTGCCAGGGTTACTTCAAATTCTTCTCCCTCCTGTAACTCAATAATAACCGCTTCTGATCCGGATAAATTACAGATTGTGCCCGTAGTCCTGCCGGGTAAATACCGCCGCAGGTCCACTGTGATGCAAATGGCAGCTTTTTCTTCATTGCAAGGCTCCATAAAAACTGACTTATCCAGCAGGGAGCGAAAATAGGCAGCACATATAAGATCGTTTACGGTCGCCCCGTATGCTTTAGCCCGGTTTATTAATCTAGTCATCTGCTCACCTTTTAAGCGCCGGATGGCAACCTTCGGCTTATCGTTGGCGGCAGGGTCCGAGGGAAATCTCCATAAATATTTTGCACTTTCATCCTCACGCAAAAGAGATGTAAGATCCTTTATTCCTAAGGCGGAAAAGAGGCCTGATTGCTCCCTAAAACCCGGTTTTTGCCTGGCAAGAAATTCGGCTGCAATTACCTTTGGTGCGCTACCATGAGAAAAAGCTGTATAAACGGAAGCAAGAAGCTGTATATATTCCTTGAGCCCGGTTGCATCTGAGCAAAGATGAGAGATTTTCACAATGAGCGTGTCTTTTTGGGCACGTAATAGTTTAGCCTGCACCAGGGGACCATTAATGCGATCTCCAGGTTCAACTATAAATTCATTAACCTTCTTTTCCCTCTCCTCTCCTGTACAATTTTCACAAACTAAAATTTCCCCCTGCACACCATTAGTGCTTTCCCAATATGGGTTCTCCTCCGCAACGAAGCGGCAATTCAAAATAGGTACCAACTTCAAAGTAAGCTGCAATGCCCGCTTCAAAATTTGCGTGTCCAGCCGGCTTGAGAAGCTTAACACCATGGCAATTTGCTGATCAGCAGACAGCAACCCAATAAGATAATTCATCCGGTCCTGTGCCGTGGCCGGAAAAATCGTCCTGGTCTTGCTCACTTCCAAATTTCCCCTCACTAATTTAATTTTAACTGCCAAACATTATCGGTTCTGCCGCCTAAGCGTTAATACCCTATCCAAGATTGCCAACTATTTCAATTATACCAAACTTTAGGCAGCTTTTTCTTATTTTTCCCTTAAAATAGAACCTTTTTTGTTCCGCATTTCTAATGTAGTGCTCGAGTACATAATGCTGCACCCCTGAAAATCTAACTGCATAGCAGAAGCAAAAAACCGGCAGTTGCCGGTTTCATTGCTATTTATTAAATGCCTGCTCCACTTTCCATACCTTCCAGACATTGCCTACAAGTTCAGGCGTAGGTTTCAAAACATCTTTACCCGGCTGCCAACCGGAAGGAGTTGCTTCTGTGCCTTCAGAGGCTCTAACCAGCTGAAATGCTTTAATCTGTCGAATGGATTCAGCCACATTCCGACCTACAGAGGGCGTCAGTACTTCAAAACCCTGGATAATTCCATCCGGATCAATTATAAAACGCCCCCGGGTTTCCACCCCGGCATCTTCATCATAGATACCGTACATTTTACCTATACTGCCGTCCTGATCTGAAAGCATGGGGAAAGGAACATCCCTATTAATCATTTTAGATAGTTCATGATCATTCCACATTTTATGGACATAGATACTGTCCACACTTACTGACAGCACCTCTACGTCTAAAGCCTTCAGTTCTTCATATTTTGCGGCAACTGCCGACATTTCTGTTGCTCAGACAAAAGTAAAATCACCCGGATAGAAACACAACAAAACCCACTTGCCCAGAAATTCCTTAAGTTCAAAATTCATAAACTTCCCTTGATAGAACCCGGCAGCGGTAAATCCCGGTGCCGCTTTACCCACTTTAGGCAGCATACTATTTACCTCCTTTTCGGAAACCTCGATAGTTTCTGCAGCTGCCGGTGCAGCTTTTTTAATAGTAGGCCGCTGACAGCCTGGCTTAAAAACCTCTGGCATATGCACCCTCCTTGTGAACTTTTTACCAATACTACATAAAATATATCATAAACACTGTTAAAAAACATTAATTTATCTCTCTTATAATTACAGTAAATTAGATTTTTTTCTCATTGGCTTATATGCGATAGCGCATTATAATAAAATTATAAGAGGAGCTAGCAAATGGATGTGCCTGTGGGCATTTACAAAGGAGGAAAATAATGGGGGCGCATAAGCTCGAGTTAAAAAGTCTTTTGAAGCTTCCCTTCCGGTCTGCAAATAAGCTGAGCCTCAAATCTCTCACCAGGAAAAATTTGCCGTACTTTGGGGGCTGGATTGCTGTTTCCGTTTGGCTTTACGCCTATTTCCTGCCCATGGGCGACTTTGCCCTTAAAGTAAGCCTATTTGAAGCGATTGTGGGCGATACAACTCTTTATTTTTATGTCATGCTCATTACCGGCAGTTTAATACCGTTTCTTTTTGACGGGAAAAAATTTGTTCCCGCCTCATTTTACAGCGTACTTGTTTCTTTAGCCTGTTTTCTTTCTGTCTTGTTTCTGGGACCGGGCCTCCCGGCCAAAATTATTATGCTGATTGCCGTCCCCTGTATAGCGCACATTTTTATTTCCCATGTGTACGCTTTTTTTATTGTCCTAAATAATTCAGAAAAGTTTTACTCCATGATTCTGGTGGTGCTGCTCCCCAAAATATTAATGTATCTAAAACCCGTCTTCAGCAGTACACAACTTATGCTGCATCCCTTCTCCATCCTCATTTTTGTCATTATGGTGGCCCTGGCTTTCAGCACCTACCGGATTAAATTCCATGACACAGTGCCTTCCCTGCAAAAAGTAAACGCACCTATCAAAGCATATTCTCTCATGCCCGTAATTTTTATTGTTTTTGCTTTAAACGATGTAATCGCACCGGCTACGCTCCAGCAGATGAGCGGGTTTACACAAAGCCAAATAGAAAGCTATTATTTTTGGGGAATCCTCACCGGTATTATTGTCATCCTCTTTTTACAAACCAGTTTCTCCATGAACTTATGCATGATACTTAATCTTTCGTTTGCTTTTTTGGCAGTGGGCTTTGTTCTCGATATCATCGGCATGCAGTACCCGGATGTGAGTCTTTTCTCGGCCCTTTGCTTCGGCATTGCTTATTCTATCGGCATTGTCAATCTCTACTACCTGGCCGGTTTTATGATTAAAAAGTTTCAAAGCCTTTATTTTTACCGGGCATGCTTTCTCCTTTCCTCCTTTTGTTATTTAGGAGCCAGCGCTTTTGTAAAGATTCTCGGTCAGAGTAATATACAGGTGCCTTCCCTCATCATGGCCTTTGTTTCTCTTTGCCTGCTCATCCTTTTTTTCCTTTTCTCGCCTTTTTTCATTAAGATGCTTTATTCAGGAGAATGGATTGACGACTCCTACCGCGAGGATATCAGCCAGGAGTCGCGCCTGGAGGCTAAACTGAAAGATTATAAGCTTACCCCGGCGGAGGTGGAAGTATGTCTTTTACTCCTGGAAGGATATACACTGCGACAGATTTCCGGCATGCAGTCCAAGGCTTATTCAACCATCAACACATACTGTACATCCATCTACCGGAAACTAAAGATCAACAGTCGCGTGGAACTGTTATTGCTGTTGCAAGAATACAAATCATAACGGCCACAAGCACTTTTAGCCCTCCTCATTAGTTCTAATGAGGAGGGCTTTTTTCATGAATCACGTGAACTAACGAAATGACGCCGGGCATTTTGCAGGCTATAGTTTAGATGTCCCCCGACTGATGTGGAGGTGATCTGCTTGGGATTGCTGGATAAAATCAAAAACATCTTCTCCAACTCAAAACTGCAAACAGAAAAACAAGAGGAAAAAACAACAACAGTTGCTGCTATCCAAACACGTTATGGGAAAAAATTATCTCTCAGCTCCGAAGAAAAAGCAAAACTGGTGGCAAGCCTGACACCCAGAGAAAAGGAAACATTTTTTATTTTACTGGGGGGTTATAGTCTCAAGGAGACCGCCGAACAACTAAAAATTGGCTACTCTACAGTCAACACCTATCAAACAGCCATCTACAAAAAGCTAAACGTAAACTCACGGGCCGAACTGATTATCAATTACCGGGACATGTGTGAGATAAGGGAGGAATGATATGACGTTAGCAAAGTAAATACACCGTTATTTTATGGTCCACCAAACACCAACTGTAAATCAAAGATTTGGAGGGAATTGATGATGACGGAACAAAAAACCGCCAACCAGGCGCCGGAAGCAATGCAGGAAAGCTTTACCCCGGAAGATATTGAGAAAAACAAAGTCATGGCAGGACTTTCTTATATTCTCTTCTTCCTGCCGCTCATTGCCTGCCCCGAATCGAAATATGGCAGATTTCACGCCAACCAGGGACTGCTGCTTCTAATTTTAGCTATAGCAGGCAATATAGTGCTGGGTATCATCCCCATCATCGGTTGGCTCCTGATGCCCATTTTTGCCCTTGTCGTCTTGATACTGGGCATTATGGGCCTTGTCAATGGCTTCACAGGAAAAGCTAAAAGGCTGCCTCTCATCGGCAACTTCACTATTTTGAAATAAGTACAAAAAAAAGATAACTCTCTTGGAGGAAGATGCAATGAAACGTAAATTAATCTCGTTTCTAATCACTATTGTACTGATAATGGGGATTTTACCTTTGACGGTGACCGCCGCTGAAGCCCCTTTTACCCTGGAAGCACCAACCAATCTGACGGCGGAACTTAAAAAAGACTCGGACGGGGTGCCCTATTTTGAACTTAGATTAAATGTCCCTCAAAGCGTAAGAGATTTAAACGCCAGGCTGCTCGAGGATTCCGAATATTTTGAGGGGAAAGTTTGCGAAGAAATACAGCTTGTCTTCGACTACAAATATGGCAAATACGACTGGAATGAAGGACCGTCACAATATTGGAACACATCTGCCTACCTTGCTGATTTTCTTGAAATGGGATACTTTGAGTACTATCCCTTTGATAGTTCCACCAAGTATGAGGATGTAGACATTAAAAGCGAGGTTTATTCCTTTAGAGCACGTTTTCAAGCCATCTGGGGGTATGTGGGTGACTGGCTGGATAACCAAATTTACTCCGACTATTCCAATACTGTGACTATCGGCAACCCCGCCTACTGGAGCACTGCCAGCGACTGGGCAACACCTGAACTGCAAAAAGCAGCTGAAGCGGGGCTTATCCCCGAAATACTCAAAAATGCAGATATGACAAAGCCTATTACCCGCGAGGAGTTTGCGGAAGTAGCCCTTTTAATGTATCAGAAAGCAACCGGGATAACGGATATACCGCCCGCTTCCCCAAACCCTTTTACTGACACAAAAAACCCGCAGATCTTAAAAGCTTATCAATTAGGTATTGTCAAGGGCACAAGTGCCACAACATTTGATCCTAAAAAGCTTATCAACCGCGAACAGGTGGCAGCCATGCTGGTTCGCACAATTAAGCTCATCGCTCCAAATGCCGACTACTCCACCGCGGGCGCACCCACTTTTACCGATCAGGCAGATATCTCCGGCTGGGCGTTAGATGACTGTCTCTATATTGCCAAACTTGGCATAATTAAAGGCAGCAATGGGAAATTCATGCCCCGTGCCGTGACGCAGGCACAAACCGCAGCAGGCTACGCCAACACATCCAGGGAACAAGCCCTTGCCATGAGCGTACGCACTGTAGATAAAATCAATGAAATCACAGAGAGCAGCCACTAAAACTGGCTGCTCTCCTGTCCGGCGGTAAATGCAGATGTCAATGAAACGGCCGGAGTAAAGTGTTTAGCACTTTGTTATGAGAGGACTGAGATGATGAAAAAGTTTTTCGTCTTGTTGCTTACCCTGATGATAATTGCTGTTTCTTTTTCCGGGTGCGGCGGTAAGGCAAAGGGAGGAAGAGAGATTTCCCCGGATTCTTCCGCTGAGGCAAAGACTGGCTCCAACCAGGAGATAGCAAATGAGGCAGGGATTTTTGCCGAAGGGACCATAGCTTCCCTGGATGAAATTAAAGCAAAGTTACTTGCCTCAGGTTATGAGATTTCTGATTTGATTGACCTACAAAAAGAATTTGCCGTCAACCTTGTGGACGGATTTAATTTTGCCAAAGACGGCAACGGAAGCCTTGTCATGGAATTTGCCACACCAAATGATGCGAAAACGTATGCCGACTTTATAAATGAATCCGGGTATAATGTCCCGATAGTTAATGGAAGGTTTTTAACCTTTGTAGAAGCTACAAAGGGCATAATTACCGATTTAGAAATGCAAGCCGAACTCGAGGAGCTGATGGAAGCCAAAGCCTTAATACCGGAGCAATGGTCCGACACAATAAACGTATCTACCAGCACTACAGATTATAAAGGTGCTTTCGACCTGATGCAAAATATAACCGAATCAATGAATACCCTACTGGATCAGGCACTGGCAAAAAACAATAACGAGTATCCGGAGGGAGACCCCCAAAGCACACATAATGTTTTTGCTCTCATGTTTAACTCAGTGGCAATGGCGTTAACTTCACAGTTTTGCGAAGATGAAGCAATGCTTGCAGCCATAGAATCGGTAGCAGATCTGATGGGTTTATCGGACGCAAAGACAACCCGTAACGGGGCACATGATTATACCCTGACCGCAAGCAAAACCCGGAACCAGCAGCCGTATGAGATTAATGCCGTATACGACCCGGACACCGGGGGCTTGCGCATGGTCGAGAAGACAGACGGCAAGGTGACCGGATTTTTCGAGTTCATCCCCTTAGGCGCAGATCAATATGCTTTGCAAACAAGCACAGAACGCGGCATAGTTCATTATAAAGACGGCAAAACTTTATCCTTCGTCTATACAAAGCTTAAGACAAAGGATAGTGAATACCATAGCGATTCAGACAGCATTTATCCCTCCGGGGCAGGTGCAAGTATTGAATGGGTAGCACCCAAGGGCGAGGACGGCTATGAGCAATACTTCTTCTTTGACGGGGAGAACATTACAATCAGTGTGTATTTCTTTGGGGAGAGGACAAAAACACAAATACCCTCCTAGCCTGCATTCGCTTTTAAAACCGTTGAGGGGGAGGTAAAAAATGAGGAAACTAATTGCGGCAACTCTAATTTGTTTAATTATTGTTACTGCATTGAGCGGCTGCCAAGGCAAACAGCCTGATTATATTAAAATTATTGATGCTTATATTAATGGTTTTTCCGGTTTATATGAGCAAGGAAATGAATACACAGAGCTTGGTTTGCAGCTTCAGGCCGATTATGCCTATGGCTGGGCAGCTGCTTCCGTATCCTCCATGCGCTACTGTATAGACTGCCTGCTCTATTTGGCAGGTGAGGGGGATACTCTTGAGGATGTTGTAGGAGAACGGCCGGGCAACTGGGATGAAATTGCCGCTATGAATTATGCTTCACCTTACCCATATTTTTTTGAAGGTTTAGTTTATAATTATCAGGGTAAAAACGAGGAGGCAAAAAGCTGCTACGAGAAAGCACTTGTTAATCCTAAATTCTCTGCGGAACATGATGAATCATTGTTGATTTTGACAATACTGTCAGTCAGTGAATTAAAAGCAGTAAAGAAGAAACTGATCCTGCTGGAGGATAAGATTTTTGAGGTTTACAGTCCCGTCAAATCAAGATATCCCCGCAGCCATTTACATTTTAGCGATAAGTACCTCAGGACTCTTGCCAAGGAATGCCTTACTGCAAATGAAAATGATTACCGCGGGGCACTTCGCCATTATAAGGCCGCCCTTGCGGTTAACCCCTTTGAAGGCGATAATTTCGTGGGGTGTGCTTTAATGCATATGTACCTGGGAGACATTGAGCAAACCTTCTTTTATGTTAATGAAGGTCTGTTTGTAGATCCTGAACATGAAGGTTTGAACAAAATTGCTGAATTGCTGAACCAGGAGGCGGGCCAATGATGAAAAAATTATTAATGCTTTTGCTTATTCTTTTCATTATAATACAACCGCCCACTGTTTTTGCCGCATCACATATAGACCTGTCCCGGGTAAAATTCAGTTCAGGCCGGGAACCGGTAATTTTCACCTTCGGCGATTTGCACATGGACGGCGTTTTAGAGCAAGCATATCCCTTTACCGAAGCAGAGATAGACAAACTTGTCCAAGAGACATTAAAAGCAATGAACTTAACACAGCTTGACATCATGGAAGCCAATAAAAAAGTGGAAAAAGCCAAGCGCGCTTCAGAATTCACCAAGGAAGACCTGGAAAGAGTGAAAAAGAATATGCTGACAACAATTTCAGCCGTTCCTGCCGGCAATGTAACGTCTGTTCTTTCTGCTGTGGCAGGTTACATGGGCAGCAGTAGCTGGGATGACATTGGCACAGCTTCCGTTGACTTACTTGAAAACACTACGACAAGCTGGGTTAAAGATACTGCCGGCGGATTTGTCAATAAGGCAGGCGAGCTTGGTAAAAATGCTAATACTGTAAATGCGGTAACAAACAAGTTGTTAGCAATAGAGAAGTTCTGTGAAATGCTGGCGGATGAGCACGCAAGAACAAAGCAGAAGTGGAAAGATATAGCTGACGGTGCCAATGCGAAACGCATGCTGAATGAGTTTTATTATGCCCTGCAAAGAAAAATTGACGCTTATAAGTCCGAAAGTGACGAAGCAGGATGGCGAATACTTTTCGACCAGACAGCAGTAGGACGCAATTTCACCTTTTTCGGTGTTGATTCCAATTACCAAACGTGGTTTCTCGATATGATCCTAGTACAAAGGGCTACAGACGAAATAGGCAGCGTCGCAGGAATTTATCAAGGAAGTTATCACATCCGCTGTACACATGAAATGTCAAATTTCCAATCAAGAGCTCACGAGGCTATTGTTAATATGGGTGAAGTAGGGTCTGCAATTAAAAAGATGCAGGCAACTCCCGGCTATACAGTAAACTTAAGAACCGTATCTCCCGGTAAAGTTGAGATAGAACGGATTATTTCAGGGTTTGGTGAGGCAGAAATCAAACCAAACGGAGAAATGATACTATCTTTACAGCCGGAGACAGATGAGATTATAGTAAATATTTCAGGCATGGAAGTAGAGATGGACTACTCTGTCGCCGGCAGCAGTATTTTGCAAAGCAGAGGGAAAATAACATTTCAAATTTCAGCCGATCAGGAGGAAATTGTCATAGGAGGAATATCGGCCAATATACTGGTCAAATCACCCGATGTCAACTTTGCTCATGAAATAAGCGGTTCAGGAACAGTAAAGGCCGGCTGGGATAAAGAGATCTGGAAGCATTGGGACGGCACGGAAAAGACATTGCAGCACGCAGGCAGATAAAGATTCCTCTTTAACCGCTATATTACAAATCATAACGGCCAAAAACACTATTAGCTCTTCTCATTAGTTCTAATGAGAGGGGCTTTTTTTAACACTCATGTGAATTAACGAAATGACGCCGTGCGTTTTGCAGGCTATAGTTTAACACGCTTAATATTGAAACAAATACAGGCACGGCCCTGACAGTAGATGGAGCAAGGATTGAAATTAGCGGGCAGGGCGCATTTAACGTACGTGGTAAAAAATATGGTGTTTGGGCTACTAATGGAGCTGAAGTCACTGTCACTAACGTCACCGCTGAAGATCCCGACGACATTCACAATGAAGGTGTTGGCTTTGGGATTTATGCCAATAAAGGCGCCCGGGTTACCGTATTAGGCAATGTAAACGCAAAAACAGGAGCCCATGCTGAACATGACGGCACGCAGATCATAATCAATGGGAAGATTTTTCAGGGCGAAGATGCTACTGAATGGCATCCAGCAAGCAACCTGATCCTGACGGCAAGTGGTATTATTTCTACCCCAACGGCCTGCTTGCGGTTAGCACGGTAATAGACGGTTACGAGGTAGACGAAAACGGCGCAAGAAAATAGTATCTATATCAAAGGAAAGCAGCGGTAGGCATCCGGCCACCGCTGTTTTTTCTCACACTTCCTTAAAACATTCGCCACTGCTTTAAGCTTCAAGGTTACCCACACAAACCAGAACTTCTACCCGCTTACAGGCAATTACTATTTAATTTAAACAAGCTTGATGCTTGCCGCTACTGACAAAGATTGAGCTAAATTTTTATCTGATTTCCCAAGCAAAGCCCTGTCACCTTTTACAAGCCTCTAGAATAACTTTTTCTGTCAAATATAATTGCAAATAAAATCAGAGCATGGTATAGTATATATAGAAACAGGTATATACAGGTTAGCACAAGCGAACATAATTTAACATACATTTGCTCACCAGCACACGGAAATAAAATTTGAGAGATTTGTGAAGGAGGTCATGTAAAGTGACTACAATGATTTTAAAGTTAAAAGAAGTTGTTACCGCCAATAGAGAAAATGTTAAAACTGCAAAAATCAACAATAGAGCCAATAAACGTTTTGCCGCAGGCACAAGCATGGAAGGTTTCAGTTATACAGCAGCAATGGTTCCCTTTAAAATTATCGGCCTGTAGATCATGCAAAAGTCAAAGCATTATTATTGCCATATCTTCTAACAGACCTGCACTGCCAGTTACGGTGCGGGTCTGTTTTATTTTTTCTTAAATTATACCATTAAGCCGCATTTTGTATTATAATGTTGATGGTAACTGAATTTTTCCTATATTCTTGATAAGGGCAAACTCGCTCGAAAGACGGGGGCGCAAAGCCACGGGCCTACAGCTATGCTTTGGCAGCCGGGCTGCCGAAGTAGGACCTGCCTGCTTACGGTGAGCAGGCATTTTTATTTTAGCAATTCAACAATAAAATTTTCCTCAAGAGGTGAATAATTTGGGACAAGCTTTAGCCATGGAGCGCATTATTTTTCTTTTGATGACCATAGTTATCATTGTCGGTATTGTCAGCCCCAAGACAATTTGGATGCTACGTACAGGCTGGAGGATTAAAGGTGCAGAACCTACCAAAGCGGCACTTGTTGTAACCAGGATTGTGATGATCATAGCCGCCATCATCTTAATTACAATGATAAAATCCTTTTAGTTACATATATTCTTCAAACTTTACCGTAGGCCCAAAACACCCGCTTAAATGACAAACTATTTAAGCGGGTGTTTTTAGCTTTTACGGCATTTAAATTAAATAGTCCATTGCCCGTGAATTATCCCCACCAGGTACCATTGCCCTTCCGCTTGTTCAAAGACCAAGCGCAAGCTTCGCCAATCCATACCGTCATAACCTTCTTCAAAACCGGTGAAATGAAATTCAATAAAGGTACCATCCGGATAAGCTTCAATTACATTATCAATGGTATTACCCCTGCCGATCACAGTATTGTTACCTATAATATGGGGATCAATAAAATCTTCATCATAAACAAATTCTTCATAATAATCATTGAAAGTTAATTCTATCGGCTCCCCTATACCATCATAAATTCCCCAGGTATAAACAGTAGTATCTTCGTTTAACTCTGCTACCTGCTGGGCACTAAAAACTTTATCATTTTCCACATCAACAAAAAAGTAGGGGCTAAAGCGCAACCCTTTTTGTGGGTGGACCAAATCCGCCAACTTAGCCATCTCTTTATTTTTTAGCAGTTTCATAGTATTGATGGCAGTGATAATCACATTTGAAGAAGTATCAGTTTGGCGGTTTAATTGCGCAGTAAGCTCCTGATTTTCTTCTGTTAGTTCCTGAATGCGGGCATTTAAGTCTTCTATTTGTGCGTTCAACTCTTCCGTGGAATCAGAATTTTGTCCCGGCGTACAGGCAGTTAGAAAAAAAGCGGCAATGACTGCAAGTATAAAAATAATTTTAAATTTGTTTTTCATAATATCCTCCTGAATATTTGTACTTATGTATCTTACTATACTGCCCCAATTTTTGCAAAATATATCTGGCAATTA
>ERZ773359.5127-NODE-5127-length-12851-cov-4.891685_pt1 | contig 12851 bp, 13 predicted proteins | sample MGYA00374955_ERZ773359 | MGnify/ENA primary metagenome ERZ773359 (study PRJEB29098, sample SAMN04486028) | biogas fermenter metagenome | study: EMG produced TPA metagenomics assembly of the Biogas fermentation microbial communities from Germany - Plant 4 DNA1...
TTAAGAAATATCTTGTTTCGTTTAAATGATTTTTGTTACAACGCAAATGGCTCTTTGGATAGTATAATTGACAGTATGTTCTGGTTAAGATAAGCTATAGATCGGGTGGCAGGGATGTCCATTTCATTCAAAGTATTGACAGCTTGCCCTGAAACAGGAGCCCGCCTGGGTTTGCTGGAAACAGCACACGGCAACGTGGAAACACCCGCGTTCATGCCGGTGGGCACCCAGGGCACTGTCAAAGGGATCACCGTGGAGGAGCTGGCGGAGCTGCAGACCGCCATGATCCTGGGCAACTGCTACCATCTTTACCTGCGGCCCGGCATTGAGGTTATTGCCCGCGCCGGGGGTTTGCACAAGCTAATCAACTGGCACGGCGGGATCCTTACGGACAGCGGCGGCTTCCAGATTTTCAGCCTGGGCGGGATGTGCAGGCTCGATGATGGCGGGGTTACCTTTCAGTCGCACATTGACGGTTCAACCCATTATCTTACCCCGGAGCGGGTAACCCGGCTGCAGAACCTGCTCGGTTCCGATATTGCCATGGTCCTGGATCAGTGCCCGCCCTATCCTTCTTCCCGGGAAGAGATGCGCGAGGCCGTCGAACGGACCAGCCGCTGGGCCTGGCGCTGCCGGCAGGCTCATTTGCGTTCAGACCAGGCGCTCTTTGCCATCGTGCAGGGCGGGGTTTATCCTGACTTGCGGGAAATTTCCGCCCGTGATCTGGTGGCCATGGATTTTCCCGGCTATGCCATCGGCGGCTTAAGCGTCGGTGAACCGAAAGAAGAGATGTACCGCACCCTGGAAGTGACGGTACCGCACCTGCCAGCGAAGAAGCCGCGCTACCTGATGGGAGTCGGTTCGCCCGATGCCCTCCTCGAGGGAGTGAGGCGCGGCATCGACCTTTTCGATTGTGTTTTACCGACCCGGATCGCCCGCAACGGCAGGGTCATGACCGCAGGCGGTTACCTGACGATCCGCAACGCCGTTTACGCGGCGGATATGTCACCCCTGGACCGCTCCTGCGGCTGCCCGGTCTGCCGGAACTATTCACGGGCTTATATCCGGCACCTGCTGAACGCCGGCGAGGTACTGGGATTGCGCTTGACTACTTATCACAATCTCTATTTTTTGGCGCAACTGATGCGGGAAATACGCGAAGCCCTGCGCCAGGGGAATTTCGCCCGTTATTACGAGGCGAATGCGCCCCGGTTGAATAAATTATTTGGAGGTGCTGTTTAATGGAGAATCTGGGAGCATTGGGACCATTTATCCCGATCATTTTGTTGTTCGTCATCTTTTATTTCTTGCTGATTCGCCCGCAGCAGAAACAGCAAAAAAAACGCCAGGAGATGCTGAGCAACCTCAAAAAAGGCGACCGGGTGATTACCATCGGGGGGATCCACGGGGTCATCAAGGAACTGCATGAGGATGTGCTCACGCTGCGGATCGCCGATAATGTCAATATCAAGTTTGCCCGTGGGGGCATAGATCGGGTCATCGAAGAAGAAGAGAAGGAATAATCCGGGAAAACGGTTCATAGATTCAGGTAGGGGGTGAGCCTATGAACCGCCAACCCGGCCATCACATCGCGGCTCCAATCGTCACGACACCCGGATTGATCAAGATCTTGCTCAAGGCAGTCGCCCTGGCCTTGATTCTCTCCGTGGTGCTTCTCTTCATTGCGGCGCTGGTTTTTTATTTTACCGCCGTTTCGGAAAAGATCACGCCCTACCTGGTTTTTGGCGTCAGCCTGGTGGCGATCATCACCGGGTCTTCCTATGCCGGAAAGCATATCGGCACCCGGGGGTGGTTGTACGGCGGCATCGTCGGTTTAATCTATGTGATCCTGATGCTCGCCACCGGCATATTTATTCGTGACAGCGTTGCCGTCAATTTGAACCTGATCACCAAGCTATTCCTGGGCTTTGTGTTTGGGGCGATCGGCGGGATGTGGGGCGTGAACCGCTAGGGAGAGTTAGAAGCCTTAGGTTTTCGAAATAACACCATCACTCCTCCAGGCCACTATAATGGTAGAGAGGAGTGATTTTTTTGTATACATATGCTTTTTCTTTGCACCGCTATCGCTGGGAACTGGCCGCCGCAGCGCTCTTTATTGCCTGCAAAATTGCCGCCGCGGCATGGTGGGACAGCGCCGCATGGCAGGCGCAAGCCCTTTTTAACGGGCTCGGCCTGGCCGCCGTCCTGGCCGTCATCCCCGGAGCGGTTACCCGGGAAGGCCGCTCCAGGCAAGGCTACTTGCTCCGGGCCGTGGCGGTTCTTAGCATGTCACTGCTCCTTTCAATTCTGGGGGCTTGTCTTCCCGCCACTGCCGCCTCGGCCGCCGGGCCGACGGCGCCGGGAGGAAACTTTCATTTACCGCTGCTCATGCTTGCCGCCCTGGCGCTGGGCGAAAATGCTTTCCATTGCCGCCTGGCAGGGCTTAGCCGGCGAAGCCGCTGCCTTGCCACCGCCGCCCTGGCCGGGCATTTCCGGAAAAGTGTATATTTATACGCGCCGGTTTTCGCCGCCCTGGTGCTGCGCTGCTGCGGGTATGGATATGCGGAGAGGCTCATTGCCGCCCTGCTCATGCTTTACTTGTGCCTGCACCTCTTCGAGATGCTGCGGGATCTGCTCGGTTTGACGGTGGAAGAGAACCTCCCCGGGATCATGCTGCATGAGCTGAAGCGTGCCGCTTTAAAAGTAGAGGGAGTGCTGGCGGTGCGGAAAATCGAAGGAAAAATGGCTGGAGAAGGCCTGGTGCTCCGCCTGCACCTGCTTGCCAGAGAAGGTTTAAACGGGGAGGAGAGGGAGAGCCTGCGGGAAACGGTGCGGCAGGCGCTGCTGCACCGCTTTGACGGCCTGGCCCGGGTCCACTGCGCCGCCTCCTCGCTGGCGGAGCAGCGGGAGCTGCTCCTGCGCTCGAGGGCGGGGCCGGGGGAGGAGCTCCGCCTTCCGCCAGGGCTTTCATGATCTAAGTGACTTGAGGGTTGAGGGGGATGGGGCCGCTCCCCTTGCCGCGCCCCTCGTCCCGCCCTTTCCACAAGTGTGCGGCCGTGTTATAATATGGTTACAGTTTTGGATTTGGAGGGATTGTTGATGCAACATGTGAGGACTATCAGCCGGGGAATGCAATTTTGCAAAGAGGGGGAAGGCTGCCGGGAGTGCCCCACCTCCTGCCAGTCGGCCTGCAAGACTTCGTGCACGGTGGGAACGCAAATCTGCCGCCGCGAGGAGAAAAAAGAGTAGCCCTCACGGGCTGCTTTTTTTAAGGGCGAGCTGTTTTGGGCAGCATACATAAGTTTACGCTTAACGGGAAAAATCTTGTATTCGACGTGGAGAGCGGCGCGCTGCACGAATTCGACGCCGCAGCCTGGCGGGCCCTGGATCTAATCGAAGCCGGCCTGGATGAAGCGGCGGCCGTCGAGGCGATGCGCCCGGAGTTTGGCGCAGAGGCCGCGGACGGGGCGCTGGCCGAGATCAAAAAACTGAAAGATGAAGGGCTGCTCTGGAGCGAACCCCGGCGGCCGGCCGGCGGGGTGGCGCCGCGGGTCAAGGCCCTCTGCCTCTTCCTTTCGGAAGACTGCAATTTGAGCTGCCGCTACTGTTTTGTGGAGGGCGGCCTGCGTCCGCCGGCCAGGAAGCATATGAGTGAAACCGTGGGTCGGGCAGCCATCGATTTTTTGATCAAGGTTTCGAGCCCGCGCGCCCACTGCGAAGTGGACTTTTTTGGCGGCGAACCCCTGCTGAATTTTTCCGCCCTGCAGGGCATCACCGCCTATGCCCGGCGCGCTTTTGCCGCCGCCGGCAAGGAGATCGCCTTTACCGTAACCAGCAACGGCCTCCTCTTGAGTCCCGCTGTGGGCGATTACCTGGAGCGGGAAGGTTTTTATACCATCCTGAGCCTGGACGGCCGGGCGGAGGTGCATGACCGGATGCGGCGGCGCCCAGGCGGCGGCGGGAGCTACAACTCGGTCCTGCCGCGCCTGCGCGCCTATACGGAGCGGCAGCCGGCCGGCGGCTATTATGTGCGCGGCACCTATACCCGCCATAACAAGGATTTTACGCGCGACGTGGAGCATCTCTATGCCCAGGGCTTTCGCTACATCTCCCTGGAGCCGGTAGTGGCGGCACCGGGGGTTGATTATGCCCTGCGCGAATCCGATTTGCCGGAGCTGGAGCGGGAATACGAAAAGCTGGCTGCTTTTTACCTGCAGTGCCGCGCCGCCGGAGATCCGTTTCAATTCTTTCATTTTACCATTGACCTGGAGCAGGGGCCCTGCCTGGAGAAAAGGCTTTCCGGATGCGGCGCCGGGCGGGAATATCTGGCGGTCACCGCAGACGGGTCCATCTACCCGTGCCACCAGCTGGCCGGCCGCCCGGAGCTGTGCATGGGCAACGTGCTCGAACCGGAATCGTTTAACCCGGATCTGCCGCCCTCCTTTGTTCCCGCGGGACCGCTGCAGGGCCGCTGCCGGGAATGCTGGGCCCGCTACTTTTGCGGCGGCGGCTGCCGCGCCGCCTCTTACTTGAACGGCACGCCCGGCGAGCCCTACCCGCTCGAATGCGCCCTGCAGCGCAAGCGCCTGGAGTGCGCCCTCTACCTGCACGCGGCGGCCTAAAGGGAGCAGGCGGCCTCCGCGGTGCTTAGTTTTATGTTTCCTGCCAGAGCATGAAGCAGGAGCATGAAAGGAAGTGCGCGAGCCGTTTGGACCTGATCAGTTTAAGCTGGGAAGAAAAAATCCGGACCGAGGGGCCCCTGGCCCGGCGCATGCGCCCGGCAGCTTTAAGCGAGTTCGCCGGCCAGGATTCGATCCTCGGCGCGGGCAAGCCGCTGCGGCGCCTCATCGAGGGCGACAGCCTTGTCTCCATGATCTTTTTCGGCCCGCCCGGCACGGGAAAAACGACCCTGGCCTGGATCATCGCCGCGCAAAGCAGCTCCGCCTTTGTCCAGCTCAATGCCGTGGCCACGGGGGTTAAAGAGCTGCGCGACACGATCAAGGAGGCTGCCGAGCGCTGGGCCGGCTTCGGCAAGCGGACGATCCTCTTCATTGACGAGATCCATCGTTTCAGCAAGGTGCAGCAGGATGCCCTACTCGAGGCGGTGGAGCAGGGTACGGTCATCTTTATCGGGGCCACCACGGAAAACCCTTTCTTTCACCTGACCGGTCCTTTGCTCTCCCGGGCGCGCCTCTTCGTCTTTGAACCGCTCAGCAGCGGGGCCATCCTGACGCTGCTGGAGCGGGCCCTGAATGATGCGGAGAGGGGCCTGGGGAAACTGGCCATCGAGGCGGAGCCGGAGGCGCTGCGCTACCTGGCCGACCGCGCCAACGGCGACGCCCGCACCGCTTTAAACGCCCTCGAGTTTGCCGCTACCGCCGGCCTCAAAGAGGGGAAGAAAACAGTGACCCTGGCAGACGCCCGGGAAGCGCTGCAGTATAGGGCGCTCCCCTATGACCGCGACGGGGACAACCATTACGACCTTGCCTCGGCCTTGATCAAATCGATCCGCGGCTCGGACCCCGACGCCGCCCTCTACTGGATGGCCCGCATGCTGAAGGGGGGCGAGGATCCGCTCTTCATTGCCCGCCGCCTGATGATCAGCGCCGCGGAAGATATCGGCAATGCGGACCCCCGCGCGCTGCAGGTGGCGGTGGCCGCCGCCGAGGCGGTGCGCATGGTGGGCCTTCCCGAAGGGCGGATTATTCTCGCTCAGGCGGTGACCTACCTGGCCGGGGCGCCCAAGAGCAATGCCTCTTACCTGGGGATTGAAGCGGCCTCGGCTGCCGTGGAGGAGGAATACAACCGGCCGGTGCCCGCCCACCTGCGCGGCAGCAACTACCCGGGCGCAGCGCGCCTCGGGCACGGGCGCGGCTACCGCTACCCCCATGATTATCCGGGCCATTACGTGCGCCAGGATTACCTGCCGCCCGCCCTCCGGGGCAGAATCTTTTACCAGCCCACCGAACAGGGATTTGAAAAGCAAATCAAGGCGCGGCTGGATCGGCTGCGCGGCGCCAAAGGGCGGCCCGGGAGCGGGGAAGATGGCGATGGATAATTACCGCTACTGCACCATCGCCGCCCCGGTGCGGGCCCAGTTTACGGTCTCCGGCTCCCGCTTTATCGGAACCATGGCCCCGGCCGAGTCAGAGGCGGTGGCGCGGGCTTTGCTGGAGCGGCTGGTGCGCGAATTTGAAGGCGCCACGCACCATGCTTATGCCCTTCGCATCGGGGCCGGGCCGGGGATGATCGAGCGGGCCAACGACGATCGCGAGCCGGCGGGAACGGCCGGCCCGCCGATGCTGCAGGTGCTGCAGGGTGCCGGGCTCTCCGACATCATCGTGGTGGGGACGCGCTATTTCGGCGGGGTCAAGCTGGGCATCGGCGGCTTGACCCGGGCTTACCGCGACTGCGCCAAGCTGTGCCTTGAGCAGGCCGTCCTGGTGGAAAAGGAGCAGCAAGCCCGGTACCGGATCGAGCTATCCTACGAGGATCTCGGCGCGGCCATGCGGCATATTGAAAGCACCGGCGGGGAGATAATAGGGGTGGAATACGGCGCCGCCGTGGAGCTGACCGTGGCCATCGGCGCCCGTCTGGCGGAGGAACTGACCCGGGGGCTCGATTCCCTTTCCAGGGGGAGATGCAGATATAGCCGGATATCGGAGGTCGGAGGCCGGTAGCCGGAAGTGTTGTCACGGAGACTGTTCTGCTGACAACTTTGTTAAAGGACGTTGCCGAGGGACGGTTCTGCTGACAACCTTGTCACGGGGACGGTTTTCCAAGGCTACCCTGAAGATGGTAGAAAGATTTAGCCCCCTCACCCTGCCCCTCCCCCCAGAGGGGGGAGAGGGGATTATGAGTGGGAACTTCGCTCTATCTCTCAGAGTGACAAGGGGCAAGGTATTTTCATTACCTGCTGGCGCCCCGCCTGGCGGCATGGGGGTCTACTCTGAAAATAGCTCAGTGCCTTTTTCAGTCATTTGATGGTGAACCCACCGGTTTCATGGCCGTCTACCCTGATAATGCTGTAGCCGTATTATCAGCCCCCTTTTCCCTAAGGGGCTGTTCTAAAAGTGATTTAGTTAGATTAAAGATTGCAAATTGGGCATGGATGTAGCTGGGGTGGAGATTCACCCCTCGCGTATATCATCCTGAGCGAAGCGAAGGATCTCTAAACCGGACTGCTGCCAGCTCCTTCAGGCTTCACCCTAAGGATGACAACAAGAAACTTAGGATAACATCAAGGGGCTGCACTTATGAGAAAGCCTAGATTCGTGACCGTGACATTTTCCTCCATCTAATGGCACTCCCGTTTGGTGGGGGCAAGGACGTTTATCGCGTATAGATGTCGGAATTCGGAGGTCAGAGAGGTGAAAGAGCGCATGCAGGCCAAGGGCCGGGTGGCGGTAGCCATAAGCGGCGGGGTGGACAGTTCCGTGACGGCGGCGCTGCTGCTGGAAGCGGGCTATGAAGTGATCGGCGTCACCATGCAGCTCTGGGCTGCGGAACCGGCAGGGGCGGCCGGGGCTGAGTGCAGCCGCCGCGCCGGGGAGGCGGCCCGGGATGCCCGGCGCGTAGCCGCTGCCCTGGGCATTGAACATCAGCTCATCGATCTGCAGGAGCAGTTTCAGGAGGGGGTCGTCGCCGATTTTATCCGGGAATACCGCTCCGGGCGGACCCCCAACCCGTGCGTGGTCTGCAACAGCCGCATCAAGTTCTCCGCCTTGCTGGAGCGGGCGCTGGCGCTGGGCGCATCACATCTGGCGACCGGTCACTATGCGCGCGTGGCCTACGACCCGGTGAGCGGCCGCTACCTGCTCCGGAAAGGCCTGGATGCCAAAAAAGACCAGTCATACATGCTTTACCGGCTGACGCAGGAGCAGCTCAGCCGCTGCCTTTTTCCGCTGGGAGAACTGACCAAGGAAGAGGTGCGCCGGAAAGCCGCCGCCCTCCACCTGCCCGTGGCGGCCAAGCCGGAAAGCCAGGAGATTTGTTTTATTCCGGACAACGATTACCGGGCTTTCCTGCACCGCTCCGGCGTCACCGCCGCTCCGGGGCCAATAGTCAGCACCGCAGGCAAAGTATTGGGCAGGCACCGGGGCCTTCCCTATTATACGATCGGGCAGAGGCGGGGGCTGGGCCTGGCGGCGCCGAAGCCCCTTTACGTTGTCGAAATCCGGACCCGGGATAATACCCTGGTGGTTGGAGAAAAAGAGACCCTGCTGCGGCAGGGCGCCGTGGTGGAAGGGGTCAATCTGATCGCTTTCCCGAAGCTGGATCGGGAGCACCGGATTACCGTAAAAATTCGCTACCGGGCCCCTGCGGTTCCTGCCACGCTGCATCCCTCCACCGGCGATAGAGAGGTCCGGGTGATCTTTGATCAGCCCCAGGCGGCGGTAACCCCGGGCCAGGCCGCCGTATTCTACCAGGATGATCTCGTGCTCGGGGGCGGAACGATCAAAGCAACACTTTAAGTCCCTTTCCGGCAGGGAGCATGGCCTTTTCCCCCAAGCATTTCCATCAGTAAAGCTTATACCCCGCATTAATTCTTACAATTCGGACAGAATATCTAGAAATATTTTAGGATTGAGGATGTGGTTTGATCATGCACTGCCCGTTGTGCGGAACCATTGATACGGGAAAAGTGGGCACCAACCAGTACTACTGCTGGCAGTGCCTGATGGAATTCAAGACAAGCGATAAACAACAGGATCGCATGTATTACGTGGAAGAGGACGGCTCTTTGATCCCGGTCATGCTGAAGCCCGAACTTTAGTTTCTCGCTTCCGGCAAACACTCCAGGCCACGCTGCCGCCGCAATCCCTCGGACCTTGCTTCAGGAGGTATAAAAAAAGATTCTTTGCTTCGCTCAGAATGACAGGAAAGGGATCTCGCTTCAATAAAGCAGGAGACCTCCACATGGGCAACCGCCAGGTATCACCTAGATGCATCCTGAGTGCAGCGAAGGATCTTCAAACCGGGCTGACAGGTGCCCGAGGCAGCCCCCGGTTATATTATCGCCTCCAACTCCAGAATATATATGAGAATGGCTCCAATTAAAAAAACCGGGGTGAAGAAAAACCGTGCCAGGCAAATATTCCCGGATGAGCCCGTGGGAGCGAAAGGCAACCCTGATCGCCGCCGGGGTGCTGGCTTTATTGCTGCTGCTCTGGATCATCAGGGTGCGCGAATCCCTGTTCATGGTGCTGACCCCTTTTCTGGCGGCCTTGATTCTCGCCTACATCCTCGCCCCGGCCATCCGCTTCATGGAGCGGCGCGGCATCTCCCGGCCCCTTGGAATTGCCGTAATCTACCTGCTCTTCGCCATCCTCGTCTTTGTCATCTGTGTCCGGGTGATCCCGCACCTGCTGGGTGATATCCAGGAGCTGGCCGAGCGGCTGCCGGAATACGCCGCGGGAATTCAGAAATTTATCCATCACCTGCAGGATGATTACCGCCGCTTTAACCTGCCGCCCAATGTGCGGGAGGTGATCGACAACAATATCCAGGGCCTGGTTGAAACGTTGACTGCCCAGCTTGAGCATGCCTACAACTTCTTAATCGACCTGTTTGGCCGTGTCCTGCTCTTTTTGCTTGTACCCGTTCTTACCTATTATTTTTTAAGGGATGAAGCCCACTTAAAAGATGTTGCCTGTGCCCTGTTCCCGCGCCGCTATCGAAAGGAGATCATTGACCTGGCAGCCGCCATCGACGAAGCCCTGGGCGCTCTCGTCCGGGGAACGCTGCTGGTGAGCGTAGCGGTGGGTGTGCTCTCCTATTTCGGTTTTCTGCTGATAGGGCTGAAGTTTTCGCTGTTTCTGGCCATCATCGTGGTGATTACCAACCTCATTCCCTATATCGGGCCCATCATCGGCGCTGTGCCCGCAGTCCTGGTAGCCCTGCTTGACAGCCCCTTAAAGGCCCTGGAAGTGGTCATTCTACTCTTCGCCGTGCAGCAGGTGGAATCTTACCTGATTACCCCGTTTGTGATTGGACGAAGCGTTAAGCTGCACCCGCTGCTGATCATCCTGGTCCTTCTCATCGGCGGAAAGTTATACGGCCTGGCCGGGCTGATCCTCGCCCTTCCGGTGGCAATCATGATCCGGATTATGGCCCTGCATTTGCTGCGGCGCCTGTTCTGATACTTGAAAACGCTGGTTACTTCTACCTTCTATTGATAAATGAAATACTTGTGATCAGATTTTATTATTATAAAGCTTATAATCAGCAATGAGCTTTAGACGGCTGTCGAGGCCAGCCTTTTTAAGGATATTTCCCACATGAAATTTAACCGTGCTCTCTGTGATGTATAATTTTCTGGCTATTTCAGCATTGGGGCAACCCTGGACGATGAGATTAAAAATATCTTGCTCTCGGGCAGAAAAACCAAAGTGACTTGCATACTCAGCCAAGCGGCGTTTTTCTATTTCTTCTGAATTCAGGGTATAAATCTTTTGGTAGAGAGAAAAGAATAAAGCGATTGCAAGAGCGAAAACTACGCCAGAAACCACAATGAGCGGCACCCCCGTAAGCCAACCCGCGGCAAGGCTGCCTGCTGCTTCTCCAAGACGCCCGACAGCCCGGCTACTGCAAGCCCGGGCAGTCCGCTCTTTGCCGCCAGATCGGAAAACAACAGAATGCGGTATACCGACATAAAACCTAAAAACAGATAGGCAGCCATCCACACTGCGGTTTCTCCAACAGCGCTGTTTTCGAGTGCCAGAGCTGCAAAGAGACAGGCCAATGCCGCCAAACAGCATACTGCGCCCCACAGGCGGTTTTTATCACTGATCAGACCTGCGATAATCAGGCCGATTGCATAAAACGCCCGTGTGAATTCTATATATACGCTCCCGGGAGCGCTCTTGAGGGGGAAAGAGAACCCAAGCATATGCTCCAGCGATAGCAGAAAAAGCACTGCCGCAGCCAGCCAAATGACCCTGTTGCTGAGTCCTGGGCTCAGTTGCCCGGCGCCCCGTTCCTGTTGAGGCGGTAATGAAAGAGGCCACAGCAGAGTCAGCGATAGGGCGGCGAGTATAAGCACGGCAAAAAAACTGTCGCTGCTCCATAAAAATTTTCCGCCCATGGGAAAAGACAAAAGCCATGTAGAGACGCTGCCAAAAGCATAGGCAGCGCCAAAAACAAGCCCGCGTCGCTGCTGTGGAACGTCGGTTGCCAGCCGCGTCAGATAGCAGCCGGATAGCACCCCGATCGTTAAGTTCATCAATGCGCCGCTCGCGATTATAACCGGCACAGAGGATGAAAAAACGGCTGCCGCTGCCCATAGAACCGTGTTCATGGTAGCCCAGAGGGGAAGTGCTCGCCCGCCGGCGATCAGGGGGCGCCTGGCGAAAAGAAAGCCGACAGCGCCGATGCCGGCAGCCTGACAGACATAGTATACTCCACAAAACAGCAGATTTACCGTCCTCCCATCCAAGATCTGAAACAAACGGTACGCCTGGACAAGATAAGCTGTGCCGGTCCAAAAGAAACCGATACCGATCAGCGCAGCGAAATAGAGATATTTATATTTTTTGCGCATAACTAATTCCGGCCATATTTTGCATCCTTTCGGGAAGTGTATCTTTGTTATTTATACCATACAAAGGCACTTATAGACCATTCCCAGATTAAATAAAGAATAAAAGCACCTGGACTAAAACTATACCCTGTTATTTTGAACCTGTACCTTTTCTGGCCTGTCCATAATAGACCTTGCCGCTTATATTAGAAAGGAGTAGACCAACATGGAGCCGGTGCTTTACTTATGAGTAAAACCCCGTAATCAATGTATTTTGCGATGCCATTGAGATGTTGGGTTTTGTAAAATATTAAGGAAGGAGACTTAAAGTATGAAGCGGCTCGAAAAGATTTGCATTTTTATTTTATTGGCAGTAATGTTTACAATTATTTTCCCCGGTACAGCTATGGCAGGTGTAATCGGAGACCCCGGGGGAGGCTATGGCACGTCAGCAGCACTAGTGTATAGTGAGCTCACGAACTTAGATTCAACAAAACTTGAAAAGGCGTACGCCTGGGGGTATGCACCATCCGATTATACAGCGACCCTGTCGCCCGAGACCGGGTATACGCTTCCGCCATCCATCACAGTCCAAAAAGTAAAATATTATGATAGCGAGAATGATGAGCCGATTGTTCCGGTAGTCGTAGAGAAAACTTATACTGCAGGGTCGGATTATACTTATGATCAATCCACCGGGGAAATCGTCATTCCGATTGAAACATTAAACGAAATTGTTTACGACCAATCTCCTTATCATATACGAATCACTGCTGCCGGAGTCCTAAATACGACAACTTACACGATTGCCGTCACGCAAAGTGCTAACGGCACGATCACTCCAGCCGTTGCGGACAATATTCCGCACGGTTCTGATTTTACTTTTACGATCAGTCCGGATTCGGGTTACCGTATTGCGGATGTAGTGGCTGACGGTATAAGCGTAGGCGCCGTAAGCACCTATACATTCACCAACATTATTTCATCCGATCATACCATCACGGCACTGTTTGAAGAGGATACGCAGAGTTCATCGGACACGCAACCTCACAAAGATGATGCTTCTAAAGATGATGGTTCTAATGACATCCTCCCCAAGACCGGAAGCAGAAGCTTGTCGTGGATTTGGCCGCTACTGTGCGGAATACTGGTGGCCGGTATTGCCGTGCGCGCCGTAATCCAAAGAACAGCCCCTTCGAACCGGTGAGCGAGAGCGTTATCAAAAGGAAAAGGCAAGCGGGGAACAGTGATGATTCCCCGCTTGCCTTTTTAAATGAGCCATTTGCGTTCTTTAACAACGCCTGATATATAAGGTTTTTAATTAGTGGGA
>ERZ773359.5128-NODE-5128-length-12848-cov-5.727195_pt1 | contig 12848 bp, 12 predicted proteins | sample MGYA00374955_ERZ773359 | MGnify/ENA primary metagenome ERZ773359 (study PRJEB29098, sample SAMN04486028) | biogas fermenter metagenome | study: EMG produced TPA metagenomics assembly of the Biogas fermentation microbial communities from Germany - Plant 4 DNA1...
CCCTTAGCCTGTAAAACAGCTAATAATTGTAACGCGGTTAAAACCCCATCACCTGTAGTATTATGTTCTAAAAAGATCACATGACCAGATTGCTCACCGCCTAAAACTAGGCCTTTTTCTAACATAGCCTCTAAAACATAGCGATCACCGGCTGCTGTTAAAACTAATGAGCCGCCATGCTCTTTTAAAACCTGTTTTAAGCCTCCGTTACTATAAACAGTGGCCGCTACACTGTTATTAGCCAACTTATTATTATCCAATAAATAAAGACCACAAATCGCTAAAATATGATCACCATCAACTAAGTTACCCAATTCATCAACAGCTAAAACCCGATCGGCATCACCATCTAAAGTAATCCCAAGATCGGCACCAGTCTCTAAAACTAACTTTTGAATTTGCTCTGGATAGGTAGAGCCGCACTGCGCATTAATATTAATTCCATTAGGCTGGTGATTAATCACAGATACTTTTGCCCCTAATTCTTCAAAAACTACTGGAGCTACTTCTGAGGCCGCCCCATTAGCACAATCAAGAGCAATATGTAATCCAGTTAAATCAATGTCCACTGTACTTAATAAAAACTCTTTATAAAGCTGTACCGCATCAGTGGCCTGGCTAACTCGTCCGACTTGGCCTCCAATTGGTCGGCGTAAATCTTGACTGTTTAGCAAAGCCTCTATTTCATCTTCTGTTTCATCTGATAATTTATAGCCTGTGCCAGCAAAAAACTTAATTCCATTATCCTCAACTGGATTATGCGAAGCAGAAATCATCACACCAGCATCAGCTGATAACTTTCTTGTTAAATAAGCAACAGCAGGCGTTGGCACTACGCCTAATAAAATAACATCTGCGCCTACAGAAGTGATTCCGGCAACCATTGCAGCTTCCAACATTGAGCCAGAAATTCGAGTATCTTTTCCAAGTACAATTACGGGTCTTTCTTTCTCTTTACTTAATACTGTTGCGCCTGCCCGCCCTAACTCAAAAGCCAACTCAGGAGTTAAATCTTGGTTAGCCACTCCCCTAACCCCGTCGGTTCCAAATAGTCTGTCCATTAATATCAAAATCCTCCTCTGAGCAATCTAGATCATGATTACTTCCTTAATTCCTTTTATACCCTCTGTTTCAGTCGGTTCCTCTATTAGTTCCTCTATCGGTACTTCTTCACTTAATTCTTCGGGTTCCTCCCAGAATAGTTTTTCGTGAGACGGCGGTGTTTCTTTGGTGACTGCTTGTAAAACAACTAAAATTTCCTCTGGATTAAAACTGACACCTTCAACTACCGTACCTTTCTGATCTACAGCCCGGACAGGAAAATTTCCTTCAATTCGGTTAGCACCATGAACAAGGCCGACATAAACTACTACTTGATGAATCTGGTCTATAATACTGCGAGCTGCTCGAACTCGCACTACCTCTGTATAAGGTAATTGACTTTCGAATGCCTGATCCGGCTCCAGTCCAATAGCTGCAATATAAATAGGAAAATCCTTCTCTAAAATCTTCTCCATCTTTAGCTGAATCCATCTAGGATTAACACTTACCAAATCAGCTCCTGTAGGAACATTCACATCTAAACTATATGTCCCCTCACCTTCAATAGCGTTCCTCACATCTACAAAAGCTTTCAGATCCCGTTCAGCAACTGCCAACCAAGATGAACGACTACGTAAAGTGATTTTGACTGGTTCTGGTTCTTCAGTTAAGGCAAAATCTTCTGGTATATTACGTACTTCAACTGGAATAGTGAATGTTTTCTCGTTAGAGGCCACACGAATATTCCCGCCAGCTAGTAACCATAGAATAACTGCTAAGAATAAAGCAAAAAACCTTAAATATAAATCTTCATCTTTAATAATCCGCTTAAACCATCTTTTGAACTGCGACCAAAATTGCTGCCATTTCATTATTTAACCCTCCTAAACAAAAAGGGCTGCTCATGCTTAGTTAAATAAGCCTGTAACTGTTCCGTTAATCTGCTCTCTGTTAAGTAACGTCGTAGCTGACCGCTCACTGCTAAAGAAATCGCCCCAGTTTCTTCCGATACCACAACAACTAAGGCATCTGTTTGTTCCGAAAGTCCTAACGCCGCCCGATGTCTAGTTCCTAATTGACTATCTACGCAGCTTTCAGTCAAAGGGAAAAAACAGGCAGCTGCTTGAATCCGATCATCCCGAATAATCACTGCACCATCATGTAAAGAAGTATTCGGTTCAAAAATATTAGTCAATAATTCCTCGCTTAATAAAGCATCAAGTGCAATTCCCGTTTCTATGTATTCTTGCAAGCCTGTTTCTCGTTCAATTACAATTAAAGCACCTATCCTACGACTGCTTAAGCTTAATGCTGTCTGAACTACTGTGTTGATCAAGTGCTCCGCCTCATCTTTGGGTGACGGGGTAAATTTGGCAAATAATTGTCCGCGGCCAATTTGCTCTAGAGCACGACGGAGTTCTGGATAAAAAACTACTGGCAAAGCTACGAAAATGGCGGTTATCACTTTTTCCAATAACCAACTGACTGTCTGAAATGCCAATGCCCGTGCTACTACATTGGCCACAAAAATAACTGCCAGACCTTTAATCAAAGTAGTAGCACGGGTGCCGCGAATAACATTCATCAACTTATAAAGCACATAAGCAACAATAAAAATATCTATTACATCAAGAACAGAAAACCTCACCTATGTTAACTCCTTTGAGCTAACATCTCTTTTATATCAGCTAATGTTAGCTCCTCATCTAAAATAATAGTCTCAATCCCTATTTCTTCTGCTGAACCATCATTTACAGGATCATCACCTATCATCAAGCAATCTTTAGGATCAACTGCAATTTTCTCACAGATTTCTTCAAAATAGCGTAGGTTAGGTTTACAAGCATGCATATTGTCGGCACTAGTGATTAAATCATACGGAAAATCAGCAATGTTCGCCCACTTCAACCGCTCCACTATGGCTATCTCTGGGAACAATGGATTAGTGGCTATTACTACCTTTAAGTTCTTAGCAAAGGCTAATTCGACAATTTCTCGAGCTATTGGATTTGCTTTGGCCAAATATGACAGTTTAGGAAATTCTTCATGGTAATAGCGATCAAATTCGGCAATCAATTTAGGATCCAAATTAGTGTTGCAGAAAAAGTCTTCGCTAAAAACCTGAATATTTGTTCGCTCCAGATCCTCATTAGCCAACATCACATCTGTGGAAGCTAATAATTGTTTGATAAACACTTCAGGGGCAATCCATTGCTCAAAATGTAATGAAATACCGTTAAAGTATTCATGTAGCAAAGTGTCGAAACTAGTCTCCAACAAAGTGCCGTCCAAATCAAAAAGTACTGCTTTCACGGATATCCTCCTAGCGATTCTTATTCATTGCTTCAACCCATACTTGTTCTGCCGCAGCAGTAGCCACGCCAAACTTGCCTAAACTTGCTTCGATTGCAGCTAATGTTGTTAACATATCTAATGGTGTAGCATAACCCATGTGACCAATCCGGAATGTTGTAGTAGCTAATTTACCCTGGCCACCAGCTAACTCAACTCCATAGTTAAAGTAGAGGTTTTTGAGAAAATCACCAATATTATCTATTTCTGGCACTACCGCTGTAACAGTAGTCGAAGCCCAACGCTCCTCTACTAATAACTTCAAGCCTAACGCCTGAATACCTGCTCGGATCATATCACGAAGTAAATAATGGCGAGCAATAATATTATCTAAGCCTTCAGCTTCTATTAAGTCAAGGGCTTCTTCAATCGCGAAGAAGTTAGAAAGATTTGGTGTGTAAGGCGGCTGTCCTTTTAATAACATCTCTTCATAAGTTAATAAATTAAAATAAAAGCGTGGTGACTTAATTTCTTTCATCCGTTCTTTAGCACGTTCAGAAACACTAATAAATGCTAATCCTGGTGGTGTTAATAAACATTTTTGTGAAGCTGTACATACTATATCTATTCCCCAAGCATCAGTTTCTAAATAACTGCCCCCTAAAGAGCTAACAGCATCTACAACTAATAAAGCATCTGAATTGGCAACTGCTTTACCAATACCCTCAATATCATTCAAAACACCAGTTGAGGATTCATTGTGTGTGGCAAAGACCACTTTAATCTCTGGATGTTTTTGTAGAAAGTCATGGACTGCCTCTGGATCCACACCTTCGCCCCATGGATACTGTAATTCATAAACTTTAGCCTGATACTGATTACAAATGTCAGCCCAGCGCTGGCCAAAACTGCCCCCAATTAAAACTAATACTGGATCTCCAGGATTCACAGTATTAGCTACTGCCGCTTCCATACCAGCTGTACCAGAACCAGTAATCGAAAGAATTGTATTTTCTGTTTTAAAGATTGGTTTTAAGCGATTTAAGACTCCTGGCAGCTTATGCTTAAACTGCTCCCCTCGGTGGTTAATCATCGGACTGGCAGCTGCTTGCAATACCTGTGGCGGCACTGGAGCAGGTCCAGGAATACGCAGTTCAATTTTGTTCCTAAACATTATTACACCCCCATAAAGTCATTAGACGAACATTCGCCAAAAAATACCTTAAATCCTTCATGATAATTGACAAGCTTGCAAGATAAGTGATATTATTTCATAGAACTGTTATGCTAGTTAGAAAGTAGGATGATGGTAATGGCTAAAACAAAAGAAGAAATTCTAGCTCTAGCCCGGGAATTAGATATTAAATTTATCCGCTTACAGTTTTCTGATATCTTAGGTGTAGTAAAAAATGTAGCTATTCCTATTAAACAATTGCCTAAAGCACTAGATAATGAAATCATGTTTGACGGCTCATCTATCGAAGGCTATGTGCGAATCGAAGAATCTGATATGAATCTGCGCCCAGATCTGGATACTTTTGCTGTTTTTCCATGGAGCGATCCAGATCAAATGGAAGCACGGCTAATTTGTGATGTCTATCATCCTAATGGTCAACCTTTTACAGGTGATCCCCGATACATACTTAAACAAGCTCTTAAAGAAGCGGAGGAACTCGGCTATCGGGTGATGGCTGGCCCAGAATGTGAATTCTTCCTCTTTCATTTAGATGAATGTGGTCGTGGCACAACCATCACTCATGATGAAGCTGGCTACTTTGATATGGGGCCAATCGATCGCGGTGAAACTGCTCGTCGTGATATTGTAGTTGCTTTAGAAGAAATGGGTTTTAGCGTCGAAGCATCCCACCACGAAGTTGCCGTTGGTCAACATGAAATCGGATTTAAATACGATTATGCTCTAACTAGTGCTGATCGGGTAGCAACCTTTAAATTTGTTGCCAAAACTATTGCTCGCCAACACGGACTAATTGCTAGTTTCATGCCGAAACCTGTTTATGGCATTGCTGGTTCAGGTATGCATACCCATCTTTCTTTAATTGATCAAAATGGCAATAATGTTTTTTACGATCCTAATGAGAAAGATCAATTGAGTGAAACCGCCCTTTATTTTATCGGTGGTTTATTACATCATGCTCCAGGCTATACAGCTATTACTAATCCTTTAGTTAATTCATACAAAAGACTAATTACCGGATACGAAGCACCGGTTTACATTTCCTGGTCAGCGCAAAATCGTTCAGCCCTTGTACGAGTGCCTGCCAGTCGAGAGCAAGCCACTCGGGTTGAGCTGCGTTCGCCAGATCCGTCTTGCAATCCTTACTTAGCCTTTGCGGTAATGATTAAATCTGGAATTGATGGCATTAAAAATAAAATTACGCCTCCACCATCACTAACCCAGAATATTTATACTATGAATGAAGAAGAACGAACTAAGGCTGGAGTTACTAGTTTACCAGATTCATTAGCGGCAGCCATCGAAGCCTTAGAAAAAGATCCGCTAATGTTAGATGCCTTAGGCGAACATGTCTACACTCAATTTATTAAGGCTAAAAAGCAAGACTGGAAAGAATACTCCACCCAAGTTCATGAGTGGGAAGTTAAAAAGTATCTGGGGGTTTAAACATGCTAAAGGAACAAATTCCACATCTAGTAGCTTGGTTACAAGCAAAGGTACGAGAATCCCATACTAAAGGCTTAGTAGTTGGTTTAAGCGGCGGCATTGACTCAGCCGTTGCCGCTGCTTTAATGAAAAAAGCCTTTCCTGAGCATTCTCTTGGGATTATTATACCCATAAAATCTCATTCTCAAGACTCTGCAGATGCTAAATTAGTGGCTGAACAACTTGGTCTGACTCATTATGAAGTAGATTTATCTGAGGAACATGATAGTATCTTAGCTACATCTGTAAATCAGTTAAATAATTTTGCTGCAGTAGACTCAAATTTAAGAATGGCAGATGCTAATTTACGAGCTAGATTACGAATGACTGCCGTTTATACAGCGGCAAATCTTTTAAACTATTTAGTAGTTGGCACCGACAATAAAGCTGAATATTATACTGGCTACTTTACTAAATATGGCGATGGTGCCTGTGACATCTTGCCATTAGCTGACTTTACTAAGCACGAAATCAAAGAATTAGCTAAATACCTTGAAATTCCAGAGCAAATTATCAATAAACCACCTTCAGCTGGTCTTTGGGAAGGCCAAGTTGATGAAGATGAATTAGGCACCACATACTATTATATTGACGCCTACCTTAATGGTGAGCAAATCCCAGCTAGTGAACAAGAAATAATCGAAAAATTACACACCAGGACAGAGCATAAACGAAATACACCACCAATATACAAAAAAACCGCTATTTAGCGGTTTTTATTTTCTTTCAGCTATGCGCACTAAGCGAGGAATCAAGCCAGCAAAATCTCTGCCGGAGCGAATTGTTGCAAAATCCTCAACTAACATGCCTTGGGCCTCCATAAGATGCATTAAGAATTTCAAAGCCTTATTTGAACCAGGACGGCTAGTTAAGAAAGCTGCTCCCTTTTTCCCTTGCAATCTGGTACACCTTTTCAATAAATTATCAATCTCAATCGGGATAATTGGGCGCCATAACCCTTTAAAAGAACTTAAAACACAGACTAGATCATAAGGTGCTGCTGTAATCGGGTTGCCAGCGGCACTGTCCTCAGAAACCGTATCAGCCCGACAATTGGCTTTTTCAAACTCTCCTTTGAATTCCGTGGCTAATTTTGTCATCTTTGGCGTTGATGGATGTAAGATTAAAACTCGCACACACATGACCTCCCCTAGATTAATTTTCAAACAATATACTTACTGAATCACCCGTGTGAATCCGCCGGATAGCTTCAGCAATTACTGGTGCGATACTTAAAACAGTAATCTTGCTATTTTGTTTTTCAGGTGGAATAGGTACGCTATCAGTAACTATTAATTCATTTATTGGTGAAGACTCAACTCGTTGGGGAGCCATTCCAGATAAAATTGGATGGGTTACAGCAGCATAAATCCTACTAGCCTGGAAACGACTTAAAGTGTTTGCTGCCGAAACTAACGACTCACCAGAACTAATTTCATCATCCACCAATAAGCAAGGCTTACCAGCCACATCACCAATCACATTATCAACGGCAACTTGTTCTAAATTGCCAATTCTCCGCTTATCAATAATAGCAATTGGAGCCTGCAAAATCTTCGCATATTCCCGTGCCATTTTCGCTCGTCCAACATCTGGAGCAACTACTACTAAATCTGGAATATTCTTCTCTTTAAAATAATTGGCAAGTAGTGTTACTGCCGTTAAATGATCTACTGGAATAGTGAAAAAACCTTGAATTTGCGGCGAGTGCAGATCAACAGACACGACTCGATTAGCGCCAGCAACTTCCAGCAAATCAGCTACTAAGCGTGCAGTAATCGAAATTCGCGGCTGATCTTTTTTATCAGAACGACCATACGGAAAATACGGCGCAACAACTGTTAGCCGATTAACCGAAGCACGTTTTAAGGCATCAATCATAATTAAAAGTTCTACTAACCCATCGTTTACAGGTTGACACGAAGGCTGAATTACATAGACATCTGCTTCGCGAACGCTTTCATGAATCCGAACAAAAGAATTATCATTGGTAAATTTCATAATTTCAGACTTGCCTAAAGGGATACCAAGCTCTTTGCAAATGTCATTTGCCAACTGCGGATGAGCCCTTCCAGTAAAAACTTTGAGCTTATCTAACATTTTACCAGCCGTCCTTTGTCTTTATCTGTTAACCATTCGGTAAATAGCGCTTAAATCCTCTATGAAATTTGCTTAATATCGGAAAAACGATGAGCAATGCAGCTCATCGTTTTCTATTCTTAGTTTTCTACACAGACACCTGAAAATTCACTGGCATAAGAAGAGGATGAAATTGTATCCCCCATTCCAACAGTACTAACTGGATGAGGTACAACATGAGCTGGTACCACTATAACATAGTGATCCTCTCGCTCCCAAATTCCTTCCCGACAGAAATTCTCAGGAATATCAAAGCCTAAAGACTTAGCCTCGTTATAAAATCCTTCTAATTGTTCATAACCAATCGTAGATAAGCCAAGATCCAGTACTTCTGGAAGCTGGTGACTAGCCACATATCCACCATACTTAGCCTTAATAGCATTTACAGATGAAGCATATAAGCAACAATCTCGTACTTTACTTGGTTCAATTACATAAGGTTTCTTTAATACTAATACATAATATCCTAAATTATGAACTTGAATTCTTTCAAAAGCTAATTGATCCATGACGCGTAAAGCACCTTTATATAAAGCAAAAGCACGTTCATTAGTTTTTAATTCATCTACTTCCTTTTGGTAGCCAAAAGCTTTTAAAACTCGCCGAATTTCATTTTCATTAATACCAAAAGACTGAATTTCCCGTGCTACAGTTTGAAGCATACGTTTTTCAGCTTTGTTATCTTTCATTGGTACATATTCAAAGTGTAAACGAATATTAGAATTACCTTGTTTTAATAAACGAATATCATCTAATATTTCAGCCAAATAATTATCTAACTCTGGTTGAGTGGTCGGTGCATAATGATAGCCTGCTAAAAACGCCACATCTATTTTCCTGCCTAGCTCAGGCAAATGCTCAGCTATTTCCCCGTCAAAACCCATTACAACACCTTCAGGCCGGGTAGCCAGAATCACTCGATTGGCTCTGGGGGTGACTACTTTTTCGCCTGCAAAATCAAATTCTTCTCCTTTAGCATACTCAAAAATCCAATTTATTTTTAGACTATCCTCGTTGCGACAAGCATCTTGCACTGGTACCAAATCTAATTGTTCATTCAATACCGGATACAAAACTTCCGGGAAAAACATCGCTCCTTGTTTAGGAGATAGTAAGGAAGTATAAACTATAGATTTTGCTTGTAAACATGCCATCTGATTGGCAATAATTCCTGCCTGACCGCCCATTAATTCCTTGCGGTGAGTAAAGACCTGATCAAGCCAGTCCAATAACAACAAATCATCCAATACAATATAAAAAGACTTACCTTTGCCTAGGCAATCCTTAACCACTGCCACAAATTGATTCTTATCTTGAATAGAATGAACTTGGCTTACATCAATCTGATTTACCTGTTCAATAGAAACACCTGCTGAATTAATAAGGTCGGAAACGTTTTCTTTATCTAGATGAACAACAACGTCAACATTAGTATTAAAACCAGCAAAAATACTGCCTTGAATTTTCATGTGAACTGCTTTCGCCACACGTTGTTCCCAAACTGCTCTCATTACTTGACCCCCGTTCATCCAATCAATAAAATGCTTTATGATATATTTTTATAATAATAATATCACAAGGCTAACCTTTAATCAATCAAGGCTAATCTTTAATACAGATAACTTGAACATAGGGCGATGTGGCTGAAACTAATAATGCTTGGTAGTCTAAACTAAATGATAAGATATCGCCTATTTTATAATCCTTAGTTAAGGATACTACTAAGTGATCACTGCTAGCACCTAAAACCTGAACTCCTGCACTGATTGGTCTTAGACTTCCAGCACCTAATTCCTGGGTTCCTAAGGCGACGATGCCCCTTTTGGCTCGTTGATCGCCAAAAGGATCCTTTTCTTGAATTTCAATTATCTCAGCTTTTAAAAGACAAGCGTTCTGCCAGCAATTGGCTAATGGTTGCTGTGTAATAATATCATGACCGAAAAAGATGCTTTCACCAATTCGCCAATGATTAATCTGTTTCAGCCAAGCTGCTTGCCATTGTCCCGAATTAATTAAGTGCAAGGTACTGCTTGTTCCTGCGGAAATTAGCAAATCTATCCCTTGAGCAAGCTGCTCCTTTAATTCCACTAGCTTTCTTAGCTGCTCTAATGTTGGCGGTTGACCTGAAAAACAAGTAAAATTTGTGCCAACACCCACTAACTCAATGTTATTCAATGAACGAGTATAAGCTACTAAATCTGCTAGGTGAGCTGGTGCAACACCTTCTCGCCCATCACCTAAGTCAGTCATAACAATCACTTTATGCGTCTTGCCTTGCCTACTTGCTTCCTTTGCTAGTGCCGCTAGAACTGTTTTTTCTGAGTTTAGACTAAGATCAGTATACTCAATCACTTGAGCAATTTCACTTAAAGCTGGCGAACGTAACAAAGTTATTGGACAGTTAATGCCAGCTAACCGCATTCTTATAATATTAGCTAACCGAGAATCTGCTAAGCCTTGTAGGCCACCTGCTAACATAGCTCGCGCCACCGCAGGTTCACCAGCCACAACCTTGACTACTCCGTCTACTTGTCCACCATATTGCTGGATTATCTCCGTAATCACTTTAGTGTTCTCTTGAATCTTACTTAAATTTATTTCTAATCTTGGCCACATGATAATTATCACCTTAATAAGATCAGCCTTTCATTAAGAAAGGCTGTGTTTTACGCTTTTTAAAATTCGATAACCTTTTTTAATATCTAATGTTTCCACATTACCATAAACTTCTTCCATTTTTTTAGCCATACTTTTGGCTCCCTGTTTAGTCCGAATTACCAACATTAAGCCGCCACCAGGGACTAAATGTTCTTTGGCCTGCTCAACAATGCCATAAATCACTTGCTTACCCGCCCTAATTGGCGGATTAGTAACAATCCAGTCATATTGGTCATAAACCTGAGCCAGTCCATCACTGGCCCAAACCCTTATGTTACTTACTCGGTTCAAAGCGGCATTTTTCTTTGCTAGTTCAATAGCCCGTTGATTAACATCAATCATATCTACTGAACCTGATTCCCCTGCTAACCTAGCCGCTACGATTCCTAAAGGACCATAACCGCAACCAACATCAAGTATTTTTTGACCTGGCTGAAACTGGAATTGAGCAATCAAAAGCTTACTGCCTTCGTCAACCCCATCCCGAGAGAAAACTCCAGCATCAGTCAGAAAAGTGTATTCATCACCAAATAACACTTCCTGAATTTCTTTTATTTCATGTTTTGCCTGTGGGTCAACACTAAAATAATGGTCGTTCATCGTCCATCTCCATTTTTAATAATTCAATTTGCTGTCGAACTTGTTCAACGGCCGTTTCATCTGCTATCGCTTCATAGACTAATAATAAATGTTCCAAACAAAGGATTAACGCTTCTCCAGAAAGTTCATTGCTAGCCTGTTCCAAATAATGTAAGGCTTTATCATATTCGTTATTTAAATAATATCCATAACCAATTGTATCCAACTTATGAGGACCTGGTTCTAGCTGATAAGCTTGATGAGCCATGGCTATAGCGTCTTCAATATGATTGCCAGCTAATAAATAAGTATAAGCCAAATTATTTAAGGCAGTTGGATTTTGCGGATCTAACATTAACCACTGCTGATAGCTTTCCACAGCACCTAAATAATTACCCAGCTCACCATAGGCGTAGGCTAACTTAGCATAAGCATAAATATTAAAAGGATCCACTCGCAGCACCTGTTTGTAATTTTCGATGATTCCTTTTAAGTCCCCAGCCAGATAAGCCTGCTCAGCTAGTTCCAAATAAGAAGCTAATGTTTCCAATTTAGGCAGCTGAACAGCTTCCTCTAATACCTGCCAATTAGAGAAGGTAATCGTTACCGTGTAATCACCTTCATCTAACGAAATTTGCTGAGGCAGCCAGTAACCATTAATATTTTCTAGAACAATTAAACCCTCAGTTTGTCGTTGATAAACGCGCAAATGAACTGAATTAATTCCTACGCCATTAGATGAATCGACTTTGTACTGACGAATGTTTAGTTCTAGTTCACCGCTACTATTTGTAATCCTAAGGGGCAAATTAGTTTCTAAATCAAACCAATAATTAGAGTGATCAAATCCTTGATACAATTGAACGCGGCGTCCGATTAATGTTTCTTCACCTAGTCGAATAGCTGGTTGCTTGGGGATTGCTAATAACCGGCCAAAAACATTTTCATAGACTCTAAATAAAGATAGCGGATGATAGTTATATTCAACTTGACCGTGAGTCAATTGGAAACCAAGAATATTTTTATAGCCAGAAACCTCCGAATATCTAGCATCGGCATCGGCTAAAACATAAATAAACTTATCAGGTAAGGTTACATAAAAAGTTCCTTGACTTGTTATTTCATCAGAACCGCTGCTAACAATCCAAACTACCTCAGCCTGGGCTTGTTGAAAAGTATTAAAAGCAGGCATTGTTTCTTGTGCCTGTCCTATACTAACGTTCAAACACAAGAATAAACCAATACATAAACCTATTTTAATTAAGCTATTTTTTTTAATATCCATTGATATCACCATTAATCCCTTGAACAAGTTGTAGTCCAGAACTTGTTCCTATTCGTGTAGCACCAGCTTGAAGCATTTTTAGTGCATCTTCTCTAGTTCTCACTCCACCAGAAGCTTTCACTTGACAGTCATCTGCTACTACTTGCCACATTAGATTAACAACCTCAACTGTCG
>ERZ773359.5130-NODE-5130-length-12846-cov-5.803768_pt1 | contig 12846 bp, 12 predicted proteins | sample MGYA00374955_ERZ773359 | MGnify/ENA primary metagenome ERZ773359 (study PRJEB29098, sample SAMN04486028) | biogas fermenter metagenome | study: EMG produced TPA metagenomics assembly of the Biogas fermentation microbial communities from Germany - Plant 4 DNA1...
TTTCCTACGTTTAGTTTAGGTGCTATTAGGTTTTTACTTTCACTCATCCGATTTTGTAAAGAAAACTAGCATAGAGGTGGTTTTTGTGAGTAAAGAACAGGCAGTATTTGGCGGCGGCTGTTTTTGGTGTGTAGAAACTATTTTTTCTGATTTAAAAGGAGTCGAAAAAGTAACTCCGGGATATTCTGGTGGAATTACTGAGAATCCAACATACGAACAGGTTTGTACAGGTACAACAGGACATGCCGAAGTTGTGCAGATAGATTATGACTCTAGTCAAATAAGCTATCATGATTTGTTGAAAGTGTTTTTTGCTATTCATGATCCGACAACCCTTAATCGTCAGGGAGAAGATGTGGGTACTCAGTATCGTTCGGTTATTTTTTATTTAAATGAGCAACAAAAGCAACAAGCTATGGCTGCTATGAAAGAAGCACAAAAATTATGGGAGAATCCGATTGTTACAGAGTTAGCTAGCTTTGAAAAATTTTATCCAGCCGAAGACTACCATCATGACTATTTCCGGCGTAATCCAGAACAAGGTTATTGTCAGTTGGTAATTGCGCCAAAAGTAAGCAAGTTTCGTAAAGAGTTTGTCGATCGGTTAAAGAAATGAATAAAAGGCTATGACAATGATTTAAAGCTCATTGCATAGCCTTTTAATATATTTGGTTAGGATTCAATAAGGTGAATAAATAATCCGCTCAGTAGTTTAGGTTCAAACCAAGTTGATTTTGGCGGCATTACCCTGCCTGCATCAGCTACATTAATCACATCATGGATCGAAGTCGGATAAAGTGAAAAAGCAACTTTCATATCCTCCTGTACTCGCCGTTCTAATTCTTTTACTCCTCGAATACCGCCGATAAAGTCAATTCTTGGTTCAGTACGCGGGTCTTTAATATTTAAAATAGGTTCTAACAGATTGTCTTGAAGAATAGCCACATCTAAGCTCTTTACTGGGTCATTTGCGTCAACAGTTCCAGGTTTTGGCGTTAATTTATACCATTTACCTGCTAAATACATACCAAAGGTTTGTTTTGTCTCAGGTTCATAAGGTGAGCTAGGAGCTAGTTCAACTATAAACTTTTCTTCGATGCGACTAATAAACTTAGATTCAGAAAGTCCATTCAGATCCTTTATAACACGATTATAAGGCATAATTGCTAAGTCAGAGGCTGGAAAGATGACTGATAGAAAATAGTTGAATTCTTCGTCTCCTGTATAATCTGGATATGCTTCCCGTCTTTTTAAGCCAACTTTAACTGCAGCAGCAGTTCGGTGATGACCATCGGCAATGTAAAAGTTTTTGACTTTGGCAAACAGCTTAACCAATTTATCGATCACAGCTTGGTCATTGATAACCCAACAGATTTGACTAACTCCTTCATTGGAAACAAAGTCGTAAACTGGTGGATGATTTGTAGTCCATTCATCGATTATGGCATCGATTTCTGGCTGATTGCGATAAGTTTGAAAGATAGGGCCAGTTTGAGCACTTAGGGAATCAATATGATTAATCCGATCTATTTCTTTTTCAGGCAACGTAAATTCATGTTTTTTAATAACATCATTAAGATAATCGTCAACAGAAGCGCAGCAAACAATACCAGTTTGAGCCCTGCCGTTCATAATTTGCCGATAAATGTAGAGAGATGGCTGTTCGTCTTGGATATAGGCTTGGTCATCAATCATTTTATGTAAAATTTCTTTGGCCTTGGCATAAACTTGAGGATCGTAGGGATTGAAGCCAGGAGGAAAATGTATTTCAGCTCTATCGATGTTTAAAAAAGATAGGGGATTATTTTCTACCATTTTCCGGGCTTCTTCGGTATTCATAACATCATAAGGTAAGGCAGCAATTTTTTCTGCATAGCCTTGATTTGGCCGTACTGCTTTGAAAGGTTTAACAATCGCCATGTTTCTCTTCTCCTTGTCTCTGAAATTATATTGTTATGATTATATCACAGGCTTATGATGAAGGAAAGCTTGAAGACACTTAATAATTTGGCAGGAAATTTAATAGTTTAGTGGAATGATTATTATAATAATGGGAAAGGGGTTGTCCGCGGTGACTAAAGTCCAACAGCAAGTCGAAAAAAGTTACATACAAGCTAAAGAAACATATGCCAAATGGGGCGTTGATACAGATCAGGTGTTGGAAAAGTTAGCCAACATTGCTATTTCGATTCATTGTTGGCAGGGTGATGACGTTTCCGGTTTTGAAGGAGCAGAAGAATTAACTGGTGGAATTCAGGTTACAGGCAATTATCCAGGACGTGCCCGTACACCAGATGAATTAAGGCAGGATTTGGAAAAAGCATTATCGTTAATCCCGGGTAAGCATAAAGTTAATATTCATGCTATTTACGCTGAAACAAAAGGAGAAAAAGTAGAACGGGATGAATTAGAACCAAGACATTTTCAAAACTGGGTTGACTGGGCAAAAGAGTTAGGAATAGGTTTAGACTTTAATCCAACTTTCTTTTCGCATCCGTTAAGTGATGATGGATTTACTTTAAGTCATGCAGATCCAAAGATTAGACAATATTGGATTGACCATGGAAAAGCCTCTCGCAGAATAGCTGAGTACTTTGGTAAAGAGTTAGGGATCACTTCTGTTAATAATGTATGGATTCCAGATGGATATAAAGATATACCAGTTGATCGTTATAGCCCGCGTCAAAGACTTAATGAGGCATTAAATGAAGTTTTTTCTGAGCAACTATCTGCTGAATATGTTTTAGATGCAGTAGAAAGTAAACTTTTTGGTATTGGTTCGGAAAGCTATGTTGTAGGTTCCAATGAATTTTACTTGGCTTATGCCGTAAAGAATAATGTCTTGCTGTGTCTTGATGCTGGACATTTCCACCCAACAGAAGTAATTTCTAATAAAATATCTGCCGCGTTAACTTTCTTAGATCAGATTTTGTTACATGTTAGTCGACCTGTTCGCTGGGATAGTGACCATGTGGTAATTCTTGATGATGAAACGCAAGCGATCATGGAAGAAATAGTTCGCGGCGATTTCTTAGAACGAGTGCATATTGCACTAGACTTTTTCGATGCTAGTATTAACCGGGTTGCAGCTTGGGTTATTGGAACTCGCAATGCGCAAAAAGCCTTACTTAAAGCTTTATTAGAGCCAACAGAACAATTAAAAACTATGGAGTTAGAAAAAGATTACACATCACGCTTAGCTATTCTTGAGGAGTTAAAAACTTATCCTTGGGGTGCAGTGTGGGATTATTTCTGCTTACAACAAGGAGTGCCAGTAAAAGAAAGATGGTTAGACGTAGTTAAGCAGTATGAAAAGGATGTATTGCTGAAACGGGGCTAAGCAGCGGTTATTGAAAGGAGACATGTAATTTGAAGGTATGTATTGTTGGTGCTAGTGGACATGGTAGTTTTGTTTTTAGAGCTATGGAACAAGATCCAAGTATTAAAGTAGTGGGTGTTGCGCCAGGTTCTGAAGGTGAAGATGCAAGTAAAATGGCGAAAATGGCAGAAAAGCAAGGCCAATCTGCCAAACTATATGATGATTATCGTGAAATGTTAGATCAAGAAAAACCCGATGTGGTAGCAGTTAACTGTTTCTTTGGCGATCATGGTAAAGTTAACTTAGAGGTTTTGCAGCGTAGAATTCATCTTTTTGCAGAGAAGCCACTTGCTACTGAATTGGAAGAACTTGAATTGTTAGAGAAAGAATATAAAGCTGCCAATGTAGAACTAGCAGCGATGCTAGGTTTGCGTTATTTACCTGCTTTTTATACAGCTTGGCATGCAGTTCAAGATGGAGCGATAGGACAAGTTCGTTTATTAACTGCCCAAAAATCTTATCGTTTAGGTACCCGTCCTGACTTCTTTAAAGATCGCAAAACTTATGGCGGAACTATTCCTTGGGTAGGCAGCCATGCAATTGACTGGATTTATTGGTTTGCTGGTGAAGAATTTGTTTCGGTGGCAGCTCAACATTCAGCCATGTACAATAATGGCTTAGGCGATCTTGAAATGTCAGCTCTTTGTCAGTTCCGGTTTAGTAATGAGGTAATGGGTTCAGCCAATATTGATTATTTACGCCCTGCTAAGGCGCCTACTCACGGTGATGATCGAGTACGAGTTGCCGGTACTAAAGGCGTTATTGAAGTAATGGATGGCAAAGTAACTTTAATCAATGACCAATCTGAAGGAATTCAAGAACTAGCATTGCTTGATGCTCCTGCATTCTTTGCCGAGTTTGCTAAGCAAGTGAGAGGCGAAGGCAAGTGCTTGGTAAGTGCTAAAGATTCCTTTGAGGTTACTAAAGCTTGCTTATTAGCTAGAGAAGCAGCTGATAAACAAGAGATTGTTTATTTTTAACCGGCTAAAAGTAAAGCCTAATCCGTTTTGGATTAGGCTTTTATTATTAGTTGCGCAATTCTTCTGGTGTATCCCCGATGGTAATAGTTAATAGTAAAGTACGTCCATCTCTTAAGACAGTAATTACAACTTCGTCACCTGGTTTATATTGAGCAACTGCACTAGTTAAATCATTAGAACTTTGAATATCGATATCGTCAAAACGTCGAATGATATCCCGTGGGCGAATTCCGCCTTGGTGAGCAGGACCGCCATTGATTACATCGGTAATAACTACACCTTTAGTATCAGGTAGACGTAATTGTTTAGCAATTTCATCGGTAATTTCTGTGAACCAAACTCCTAACCATGGTTTAGGCGGTAATTTAACTTCGCCAGTTTCAATTAATTCTTGTAAAACTTCTTTTGCCACATTAATTGGAATGGCAAAGCCGATTCCTTGGGCTTGGGCATGAACTGCAGTGTTAATTCCAATTACTTTACCTTCTAGATTGAGTAAAGGGCCACCTGAGTTACCGCTATTAATGGCGGCGTCAGTTTGCATTAAATTTTGATAGACACGAGTTGTGCCGGTATCTGGGTCACGAATAGCTATTTCGCGTCCTTTGGCACTTAATACTCCGACTGTTACTGTATGGTCAAATTGTTTACCATAGGGATTTCCAATAGCAATTACCCATTCGCCGGGACGGGATTGATCGGAATCACCTAAAGCAACTGTCGGAAATTGATCGTTTCCATTTTCGATTTTTAAGACCGCTAAGTCTAAACGTGCATCGGCACCAAGTATTGTAGCTTTATAGTCACCTTTGTGTTCAGGAGAGTTTAAGGTTACGGTAATCTCTTGGTTTTCACCACGATTACCTACTACATGTTGATTGGTGACAATGATACCTGATTCTTCGATTATAAAACCAGTTCCCTGAGAAACTCGTTCCCTGGGGATTTGCTGGAAGGGTTGGAAAAACCAGAAATCAAAAAAGTCGTAAAATGGATCATTACTCCAAACTCTTGGAGTGCTGCTTTGTTCTGCTGGCCATTTTACGTGAATATACACGATCGCCGGATTAACTGCCTCGGCAATATTAGCAATTTGATAGGGATCGTTTAAGGAAGCAGCTAGTAAGGATGGCGCTTGACTGTTGTTAATTACATTTTCAATTTGCACAGCTGTAGGAGTTTCCTCTTTGGCTAAGGAGACTTCCGGAATAAATGTATAATTTGTAACAAATACTCCTAATAAAATAGCCAGTAGAATTGAGAATGTTAAAAGTAATCTTTTCTGCTGCATGGAAATCCTCCTTTTATGTTATTAATATCTATAAATTAATTATATCCTACCTTGTGACTTTTTCAAGATAAGCCACTGAGGCAAAATCAGGGCAGAATTGAGGCAAATTTGCAGCAAAATATAAAACCACCAGGATTTAACCTGGTGGTTTTGTTAGAAATCAATACTTTCAATGGCGGTTATTTCCGGTATTTCCATTACTTTTCTTAAGACATCATCACTTGGTGATTTATCAACATTTAGAATCATTAGAGCAGCTCCGCCAGGCACTTTACGGCCAACTTGCATGGAACCAATATTGATGTCATGGGCACCTAATAATTGACCAAGGTTACCAATTACGCCTGGCTTATCAATGTGATCAACTACTAGCACATGACCTTGTGGTTCGAAATCTACGTCAAATCCATCGATATTAACAATGCGGGGTCCAAGCTCTTTAATATGGGTACCTTCTAGAGTAACTTTTTCATTATTGCTGCTGGTTACAATTACCTTGACGCTATTGGCGTAAGGGGATCCATTATCCCGATGTTTTTCGCCATAAGTGATCCCATAGTCTTTAGCAATAGCAGGTGCATTTACATCATTAACGATCCAACTTACTTTTGGTTGCAAAAATCCTGCAATAAAGGCTCTAGTGGCTAGTGATGTTTCAAGTTTAGTAATATCTCCGCTGTAGATTAACTCAAACTCTTTTACAGAACCTTTAGCTAGTTTGGAAATAAAAGTTCCCATTGCTTTATTAAGTTCATAGTAGGGTTTGATTTTTTCTAGTATATCTGCAGCTACCGAAGGTATATTAATTCCATTTCTAACTGGTTTTCCGTTAGCAAAGTTTAACACTTCCTCAGAAACAATAACTGCTACATTTAATTGAGCTTCTCCGGTAGATGCTGCGATGTGCGGAGTCGCAATAACTTGATCTAAAGCTAATAACTCTGTGTTTTTGGTGGGTTCTTCTTCAAATACGTCTAGAGCAGCTCCACCAACATGTCCATTTTCTATGTAATGCTTTAGAGCATCTTCGTCAACAATTCCGCCGCGAGCACAGTTAATAATTAGCACACCAGGTTTTGTTTTCTTTAAAGTCTCCACATTTAATAGACCTTTGGTTTCTTTGGTTAATGGAGTATGAACTGTAATAATATCAGCATTCTCCAGTAGGAAATCTAAATCTACTTGTGTAACTCCTACTTTATTGGCACGGTCTGGCGTTAAGAATGGGTCATATGCTAATACTTCCATTTCGAAAGCTTTTGCCCGTTTTGCAATTTCCATACCAATGCGACCAAATCCAATGATACCTAATTTTTTACCGAGTAATTCCATACCTTGGAAAGCACTGCGATTCCATTCGCCGCTTTTGATTGAATTATTAGCTTGACATATTTTACGGGCTAAAGCCATCATCATGGCAAAAGAGTGTTCTGCAGTAGAAATAGTATTACCTGATGGCGCATTAACGACTATGATTCCTCGTTTTGTGGCTGCATCAAGATTAATGTTGTCAACACCTACACCTGCTCGCGCAATAATTTTAAGGTTAGGCATTTTTTCCATTAGTTCCTCAGTCACTTGTGTGGCACTCCGCACTAATAATGCATCGTAGCTATCTAAGTCTGTAACATCTTTTACATTCTTTTGGATACACTCGATATTGTTGCTCTGCAATAATGGAGCTAAACCCTCTTCACTCATCTTGTCTGACACTAAAACTCGAAACATACTTAACTCTCCTCTCGGTACTGTACTATTTCTATATAGTTTACTACTAAATGCGAAAAAATGAAATAGTGAAATGCTTAACAAACGAAAAATGAATGTAAAATCTGCCTGAATGTACGTATTTCATATTTGTAATACTATTATTTTATGGTAGGATAGAATAAATATATATCTATTTGGATCAGGGAGGTAATTAATTTGAAAAGAGCATTCAATTTTAATGCAGGACCAGCAGCTTTGCCATTGGAAGTTCTGAAGAGAGCACAAGCCGAGTTATTGGATTTCAATAACACAGGTATGTCTGTAATGGAATTAAGTCATCGCAGCAAAGATTATGATAGTGTGCACAATCGAGCAAAGGAACTTTTAATGGAACTAATGGAGATTCCTAGTAACTATGATGTGTTGTTTCTCCAAGGTGGTGCTAGTCTCCAATTTGCAATGGTTCCTTTGAACTTGCTTGGAGAAGGTCAAGTAGCAAATTACATTTTAACAGGTGTATGGTCACAGAAAGCCCTTGATGAGGCTAAATTAGTTGGACAAACTCGAATTGGTGCAAGTACAAAGGAAAATAATTATACCTCAATTCCTAAACTAAGTGAAATAGATATCGATCCAAATGATGCCTATGTACACATTACATCAAATAATACAATTTATGGTACCCAATGGCAGGAATTTCCTGATACTGGAAATGTACCACTAATCGCTGATATGTCTAGTGATATTCTATCAAAACCAATAGATGTTAGCAAGTTCGGTCTAATTTATGCTGGAGCTCAGAAAAACTTAGGTCCATCAGGAGTTACAGTGGTGATTATTCGCCAAGACTTGTTAGAACGTACCCCTGAAAATTTACTTACTATGCTGAAGTATACAACTCATGCTAAATCTAACTCATTATTCAATACTCCGCCTACTTTTAGCATCTATTTGTTATCTAAAGTGTTGGAGTATGTGCAAGAGCAGGGCGGTGTTGCTAGTCTAGCGAAACAAAATGAACTTAAAGCGCAAATGATTTATGAAGTAATTGATTCAAGTGATGGTTTTTATAATGGCCACGCCCAAGCAGATAGTCGTTCACGCATGAATATTACTTTCACACTAAATTCTGATGAATTAACTCAAGCCTTCTTAGCCGAATCTAAAGCAAGAGGAATGGTCGGATTAAATGGTCATCGCTCTGTTGGCGGCTGTCGGGCATCCATTTACAATGCAGTACCGGTAGAAGCATGTGAAGCATTACGTGACTTCATGATTGAATTTAGAAAAAATAATTAGATGTTATTACTAGCTCTCACAAGGTGAGAGCTATCTTTTTGTCTAAATTATAGCTAGAAAGGATGGGTCTAATAGGAAAAAAGCTTATTAAGTCAACGTATCTTACCTTTGCACTTTTAATAATTGTTTGGATAGGAGCCTGGTTATTAAAACTTGATGCCGAAGAGTATCTGCTTTGGCTTAAATCAAGTGGAGGAAGTTTTGTTTATTGGTTAATTGCCAAAATATTGATTTGGATTATACCAGCTATGTTTTTGTTAAAAATCTCTAAGCGTGATTTGAATGTTGTGTTTAATTTATCAAATTGGCGCTCTTGGTTAGGCTGGGGAGGTGGCATTGGTTTATTGATCGCACTGACTGGAATAATTCCTAACTATGTGCAGAATAAACCAATATTACCTACTAGTTTTAGCTGGCCATTAATTAACGTACTAGTGATAGCACCTATATTTGAAGAATTTTTATTTAGGGGAGCAATATTAGGTAACTTACAGAAAAAGTACTCACCCTTTATAGCTAATCTGATTTCATCAGCCATGTTTCTGCTATTACACATACCTGGATGGTATTTTATGGGGGTTCTAACAGATAATCTCGCTCGTCCCGCTGGAGGAGCTTTATCAATTTTTTTAGTAAGTATAGCTTTCGGATTAGCTACACAGCGCTCTAAATCCGTTATGGGAGGCATCATAGCTCATTTTCTAAATAACCTTTTTTAGTTAAATTAATGATGAACAAAATATATGGCAAGAAATTATTACTTACTACTTAAATTATGTTTAAGATGGTATATCTTTTGCCGATATTACAATAAGGCTTTAAAAAACTGATAGAAAAGAGGATTGGTAAGATGACTAAAATTGGTATTGTTGTTGGTAGTCTCCGGAAAGAATCCTTTTCTAGAAAATTTGCCAAAAATGTTGCTGAATTATTCCCTGAAGGTTATGAAACTAAGTTTATTGAAATAGGGAATCTAGCTTTATATAGCGAAGAATACGATGCGAATCCACCAGCTGAATACACTACTTTTCGTAATACTGTTAAAGAAATGGATGCTATTTTATTTGTTACACCAGAATATAATCGGTCGGTTCCAGGTGTACTAAAAAATGCTATTGATGTAGGCTCTCGCCCTTATGGAGCAAGTGTCTGGGATGGAAAACCAGCAGCGATCATTAGCCAATCAATTAGTAACTTAAGTGGATTTGGTGCAAACCATCACCTTCGTCAAGTATTAACATTCTTAAATATGCCAGTAGTGCAACAACCTGAGGTTTATTTAGCTAATTCACCAGAATTATTAGATAGTAATGGTAAAATCACTAATGCCGATACACTGAAGTTCTTACAATCATTCGTTGATATTTTTGTAGAGTTAATTAAAAAATATCAGTGATGATTTTTCCGCCTCGCCATGAGGCGGTTTTTTGTTGACATTTTCTTGTAGTCACGCTATACTATTGTTAGCTAATTTAGCTAAGTTAGCTAATGGGTAGGTGAGGTGTTTCCGTTGCTGAAAGTAAGTTCAACAGAGATACAAAATAACTTTGGTAAGTATTTGATGCTAGCTCAAGATCAAGATATTATCATTACTCGTAATGGGCAGGATGTAGCTAGGTTATCAGCGATAAAGACTAAAGAAGAACCAGTTGGTTATGTAGCAGAAGCTATTTCTGGTGGATATGGAGTAAAAAAAGCTTCCTTTAAAGAGTTTCTTGAGCTAACTAAGGACAGCCAAGAACGTTATGAGTATATTGATGGGGAGATATTTTTACAGGCATCACCGAAAACTGATCATCAGTTAGCGGTGACTGGAATTTTTGGTGCTTTCTATAGTTTTTTTGTAGGTACGAAATGTATTCCGATTGTAGCCCCCTATGACATTACCATTAAACGCTCTGCAGAAGATATCAATGTTGTTCAACCTGATTTGATGGTGATTTGTGATTTAGAAGAAAATCTAGCTGAGGATGGTTATTATTACGGAGTGCCAACGCTGCTTGTGGAGGTTTTATCAGAAAATACCCGACGACATGATTTGCTGAAAAAGTTAAATCTTTATCTAGAAGGTGGCGTCGAGGAGTATTGGGTTATTAATCCTTTTAGCCAGTCTGTCTTAATTTACTATTTTAATGCTCAAGAGATTACAGAACTACGTACTTATCGAATGCCTGAGAAAGCATGTTCCATAAAATTTCCTAACTTAGAAGTTGATTTAGAGCAAGTTTTTAAGCTGAGTGAATAAAAAATCCCTTGCAGGCAAGGGATTAAAACATAATACGCATTGTCCGGTGTGGTATTCCAGCATCGTCGTAAATACCACCTTCAGCTTTGAAACCAGCTTTTTCATAGAAACCGATAGCGTGGGTTTGAGAGCTTAAGTAGGCCTGTTTTAACCCTAGTTGTTGGCAATAATCAACAATAAAATTTAATAGCTTTAATCCGGCACCACTGCCGCGATATTCTTTTAGCACTGCCATCCGCCCGATTTTGCCACCTTCTTCAGTAATGACTAGCCGACCAGTTCCCACCAATTTACCATTAACAAAAGCACCAAAATGGGTAGCTTTCTGATCATATTCATCCTGTTCAAGCTCGATTGGAACATTTTGTTCATCGACAAAGACTTTGATTCTAATTGCTAAAGCATCTTGAAATTCTTCTTGAGTAAGTTGACGACAGGTTATTTCCATTTTAAGAACTCCTTAGTTAGATAGTTTTTGTTATATATTACTAGCATTTTAGGAAAATATCCTGCTGAATACTTATTTGCAGGTAATTCCTTGTTAATCTGGTATATAAAAGATAGGAGGCGAGAGCTGTGAGAAAAGAGATTATTGTAGAGAGCTTCACCTTTGATCATACTAAAGTGAAAGCTCCTTTTGTGCGAAACTGTGGACGAGTTGTTACTCCCAATGGAGATATAATTATGAAATTTGATTTACGATTCACTCAACCAAATCAAGACATTATGCCAACGGGAGCTGTGCATGCTCTGGAACATTTATTGGCTGGATTTATCCGTGAAGAAGTCGATGACGTAATCGATTTATCACCAATGGGCTGTCGGACAGGCTTTTATTTGATAAAAGTTGGTGAATCAAATGAAGAAGAAATTAAAGAGGCATTGTTTGCTAGCTTACAAAAAGTTTTAGAAGCTGAAGAAGTTCCGGCAGCCAATGAAATACAGTGTGGAAATTATCGTGACATGTCATTGGCTGATGCTAAAAAGTATGCTTCAAAGGTATTGAAAGGACTAAAATAAGGTAAAAATTTCTCTTGACATTTAGATTAAATCTGGTTATAATACGATAAACTAATATAAACTAAATCCTATGATGGGAAAGAGTAGATAAGTTTTGAAGGGATAGCGAGCTGGGGATGGTGGAAGCCTGGCCTGGATGGCTTATCGAATGGTTCCTTGAGGAGCTGAGTGAAATCTCTGGAGAGTAGCATAAGCCGTGATTCTCACGTTACAGGGACAGGATATCGAACTTATTGGTTTAAGTTCCGTATCTGGAGAGCTAGATAGATTGCTTCTATCCTATAGGTGGCATAACGAGTGATAAACTTCGTCCTATTTGGGCGAAGTTTTTTTGTCGGAGGCAATTATCTAGAATTAGGGTGGTACCGCGGAATCAGCATTTCGTCCCTTTTTTAACTTAAGGGATGGAATGTTTTTTTATTATTAAGTTGAGTAGAGGTGAGAAGAGTTGAGTAGAGTTAATTTAAGTTTAGCTGAGTATCGAGATTTAGCAAAAACAGGAAAGGTAGTACCACTTGCTTTAACCATGGAAGGTGATTTAGAAACACCGATCAACTTATTTTTGAAATTATGTTCAGCACCTAATAGTTATTTGTTAGAAAGTGTAACCGGAGGTGAGAAGTGGGGTAGGTATTCATATATTGGGAGAAATCCAGTTGCAGTTATTAAAGCTCATGGTAGTACAGTAACTATTGCAGAGCGGAGTGGAAAAATTATTCAACAACAGGGAGAAGCGTTACAGCTGATTGAGGACTATTTAGCTAGGTATCAAGCAGTAAGTTTACCGAATTTACCTGATTTTACTGGTGGAGCTATTGGCCAGATCAGTTATGATTATGCTGCTAAGTTTGGAAAAAACAATGGATTTCAATTCCCAGAGATTCATTTATTAGTTTTTGATCAAATAATTGCCTATGACCAC
>ERZ773359.5131-NODE-5131-length-12840-cov-18.957919_pt1 | contig 12840 bp, 8 predicted proteins | sample MGYA00374955_ERZ773359 | MGnify/ENA primary metagenome ERZ773359 (study PRJEB29098, sample SAMN04486028) | biogas fermenter metagenome | study: EMG produced TPA metagenomics assembly of the Biogas fermentation microbial communities from Germany - Plant 4 DNA1...
TGCGTATGGCTGTTGTCGCTTCGGCCAATGAAACCGCTGCAGGTAAGGGTGGTTTTGGCGCTGTTTTCGGATCGAAGAATCTGAAGGCCATAACTGTGAGAGGAACCGGCACTGTGCAACCCGCAGATGTGGATGCTGTTTTGCGCCTACGTCATAAGATGGGTAAACCACTCTATTATACAAACCCGGTCAAAATAGCACAGGCCTTCGAAGGCCCCGGAATGAATTTCCCTGTAGAAGAGGGAGTTAAAGAGATACGGACCTGCTGCAGCCATGGCTGCAATCAGCACTGCCCTCGTTTATTTCTTGATGTGAAAAGTGCAACACAAAAGAGCGGGAGGACCAATCAGGTCTCTAAATGTGTTGGTCCTTTTGCTATTGAATGGGTTAATGACTGCAGTTGGGTGCCTGCACAAACCTTTGCCACTGAACAGAACAATAATCCGGCTTGTTTAATGATGTCAGGGGCAGTTGTGCCACCAGATTTAACAGACCCTGCTGTTCCAGAATTATTTGATGTCCATCCGGGCGATACCTATAACCTCTGGGAACCTGATTATGACAGGGGAATGGTGATCAACGAACTGTGCAGTCAGTACGGCCTTAATAAATGGGATATCATCGTTTGGTTGATGCCCTGGTTGGCCATGGGTAAAAAAGAAGGGGTTTTGGATGATCTGGACCTGGGTATGGAGATAGACCCTAGTTCTGAAGAGTTTATGAAGCATCTATTAGAAATGATTGTTTACCGTAAGGGCTATTACGGAAACCTTTTTGCAGAAGGCATGGCCCGCGCGATACGTGAATTGGGCAAAGAAAAATACGGAGATACCATATATCAGGGCCGCTTTTCCAAGAGATTGAACGGCCAGAGGTTGGATATTCCTATCAGCTTTGAAGCTGCATGGGGTTATTCTGCTCACTGGAACGGACGCGGGTATCAGGGTTCCATCGATATCACCGCCTGGCTGCCGATATTGCTGGAATTGATGTCATCTAGCCGTGACCCACAGCCAAACACCCATCATCATGACACCATCGAGTATATGCGTGAGGCTCGTAAGGATCTATATCATGGCCTCGCTGTTCCCAAATCAGCAATTATGAATGAAATTAAAGCAGAATTGAAAGAGGCTGTAACATCCTGCGATTGGCAACTTCCCGATGTGTACTGGCCTAGCGCTGAAGCGGAACTGTTTGAGGCTGCTACCGGTGTCAAGATGAGTGAAGAAGAGATGATAACAGCAGCTGAACGGCTGAAAAATCTTTTCAGGGCAATTCTAATACGCAATTACGGCAGGACCAGAGAGATGGAAGTGAATGAGGTGCTTCCACTGCACTCTTATCCGGATGCAGATGGTAATGTGCTCGATCAAAAAGGTTTTGACGTGCTTGTTAACAATTACTATAAACTTCGTGGTTGGGACATTAAGACCGGTTGGCCAACCAGAGAAACATATGAAAAACTTGGGCTAAAAGATGTGGCCGATGAACTGGAAGCCATCGGCAAGCTGCCAGATTAAATGATATCTAGAAAGTGAGAGTGATGAAAATGCAGAAAAATCCCTTCAAGTATATTCTAGTCTTCATTATGACTGTTGGCCTGACCTTTTCTGGATTTACCAATGTTATTTTTTCTGCGCGGGCCCTGGATGTGATGCAGCTTTTCAATATGAACCAGGCGCAGTTATCTGCGATTACCAGTGTCAGCAACCTTCCCGCGTTTTTCTTTGCTATTTGGTTGGGCAATCTAATCGATAGGAAAGGGATCCGTAAGGTTCCCATCATCCTGTTTGCCCTGGCAACCATTGTTGGTGTGCTGCGTATTTTCTCACCCAATTACACCATATTATTTCTGCTAACCTTTCTTGCCAGTTCATTTTTCCTGCCGGTCAATATCATTGCTCCCAAGCTGTTTGCCCCCTATTTCTCTGCAGGTGAGATGGGAGCGGCGATCGGTGTCTACAGTTCAGGAGCAGGTGTTGGCACTACACTGGCTTTCGCTTTGGGACCGATGTTCCCCACTACACAGGGTGCTCTAGCATTTATCGCTGCCGGTTACGCCTTGATGCTGATCTTTTGGATTATTTTTGTTAAGGAGCCGAAAAAAGCAGATGATGTTGCTTCTGCCGCTATAGTCAGTACCGATCTAAAGGCGGTTTTGAAGAGCAAGACAATGTGGAAAGTTATGCTTTGCGGCGGCCTTTCTGTAGGATCTGCCATTCTATTGAACAGTTACGCTGTCACAGCCTTCATCGGCAAAGGAATGGAACCAGCAGCGGCAAGTGTTATTGCCACTATCATGAACTTCTGCCTGTTGATTGGCGGTTTGGTTGCCGGTTTTATCGTATCCAAGGTGGGACTTTACAATGTGCCGTACATTATTATCTGCTGTGGTGGTGCTGTCCTGTATTACTTGGCTTACTGGCTGCCTTTGGGCACCATTACCTACGTCATGATCGGTATCGCAGCTTTTGTGGTGGCCGGTTCTATTGGTGTGAATATGGCCCGTATCGCCCTGATCCCTGTTACCGGTGAATTTGGACCTGAGAACATCGGCGCTGCAGGCGGCATGAACCAGGCCTCTGCCGGTTTAATCGGATTTGTTCTACCCACCATTGTTGCTTCAATTTTTGGTACGAATTATTTAGGTGTGTGGACCTTTGCTGCGATAATACTCATCACCATTGGAATTTTAGGAGGAGTGCTCACACCTGAACTTGGTCCCAATGGTAAATTGGCTCAGAGTAAAAAACAGGCTTCTACAGCTTCAGTTAATTAATTGTCCGTAATACTACACGGGCAATCAATAATAACAACAACACATAAGGAGGTATACCCATGGACAGAATGAAAGGTAAGATCGCTGTTGTAACCGGTGTAGCATCCGGTATCGGTAAAGCTATTGCCGAAATGTTTGCTGCTGAGGGTGCAAAGGTAGTAGGAGCGGATTATGATGCTGAGAACGGTCAGAAGACTATCGATGGCATTAAAGCAAAAGGCGGAGAGGCCATCTTTGTTGCCGCCAATCTTCGCAAAAAAGAGGATGTGGAAAACTTAAAGAAAGTAGCCTTGGATACATACGGCACTATCACTACCCTGGTTAACGCCGCTGGGGTATTAGTGCATGCTCCCTTTTTGGAACATACTGACGAGGATTATGATAAAATCAGTGAGACTAACTTCCGCGCTTATTGCTGGACTATGCAGGCTTTCCTACCGGTGATGGTGGAGAATCCTGAGCAGTGCTCTGTATGTAATATTGCTTCCATCTCATCAATCAAGCCGGAATCGAACGCTTATTATTATGGTGCATTCAAGGCAGCAGTGGACTTGATGACCCGCAACCTGTCCCGAGAATTTTCACCTAAGGGTGTGCGTTTAAATGTGATTTGCCCGGGGCCGGTCTTTACAAATATGACTCCGCAGGAAGTGATCAACAGTCCTGAGATCCAGGCAGAGATGTGCAAAAATGTCTGCTCTATCGGCCGTTTGGGTGAGCCTGAGGATATCGCCTATGCTGCTACCTATCTGTGCTCAGATGAGGCTTCTTGGGTCACTGGCATCCACTTGGTGGTCGACGGCGGCGCCTGTATGATGGGTTAATTGTATCAAAAAATATGGTCCGGCCACTTTGGCCGGACCAATATTCCCTAAAAGCTCTGTATGACATGGGGGCAGATTTTTTAGCAGTGTTAATAACTAAAAGGAATATATGGAGCTGAGTATCGATCTTTACAGAGGAGTTGGCAATGGAGAAAAGATTATACCTAAACGGAATAAGATGACGCTGAATATCGATTATTAGAAAGGAGATAGAAATGGAGGAAAGACTATACCCACAGCGTTGGCTTATATTGGCGGTATTGTTTGTAGTAGTGAGTATTTTACAGTTCGCAGTTATTATTACTCCAGGCATTGCTACTATTTTTATACCTGAATATGGTTTTACCCCAGCTCAGTTTGGTATCGTCTGTAATATGCCCTTTTTGGCCGGAGTGCTGTTCGGTATTCCCTGTGGCTCTCTGGGTGACCGATATGGTACAAGAAAAGTGATGCTCGTCGGTCTGTTCGTATTTGTTGCAGGAGCATTATGGCGTGTTTTCGCTAGCGATTTCATCTCCCTTTGTATCTCTAGCCTAGTGATGGGTTTTGCCCTGGCTACCCTTAATTCCAACTCTACAAAAGTTATACGTCTGTGGTTCCCGGGTAAGGCCATGGGTCCCGCTATGGGTGTGTATGTATGTGGTGCCTCTCTAGGTGCCGGTGTTGCGCTGAAGATTGGGCCGAGTTTTGCTAATTCTGCCGCCGCCTTTATGGCCTGTGTTTATGCGGCTATTGCCTCCCTTTTGATCTGGCTGCTCTTCTTCCGTACTCATCCTGACGGTGAGAGGTGTGAAGAAGAATCGAGCCTGCAGCAGATGAAAGCTGTGATGAAAGACAAAAATGTATGGCTGATCTCTGTGATGATCTTTTTTATTTTCGGCTGCTCAACTACAGCTCAGACCTATATGAACGCAGGCCTGGCTGAACACGGCTCTGGTAATATAGGGTTGGCTTCAACTATATCTGCAAGTTCGGCGGTATTTGTGGCGATAGGCTCTATTTTCATGCCTGCACTTATCGCTAAGTTTAACAAGTTGCGTCCGGTAATGCTGATGCTGTGTATTGCTCAGTTCCTTGTCTTGTGCCTGATCTTTGTCCTACCCTTTGGTATCCCCACACTGATCCTGATGTTCTTCATGGGTCTGTTCCTGGGTGGTATGCTGGCCATGGGTAAGGCGATTCCGGCACTTTTGCCCAATATCAATCCCAGGGATCTGGGAGCGGTAGGGGGAGTTCAGAGCACATTCCAAAATATAGGAGCCTGGTTTGTAGCCGGTTATATCATTGCACCGATCTGCCAAGTTGTAATCCCAGGAAATATCTATTTTGGGATTTATGTAGGCGCTGGAATCTGTGCTTTGCTGGCAGGACTCACTGTGATGATGCTGCCGGAAATGCCTACTTCTGTTGATGCTAAGATGAAGTTGGAGACGGCAAAAGCATCTGTCAGCGCGGATGCCTGAGAAGCTTATAAAACCTGGTCCCAGAATTAATTACAGAGAATACTTTTTCTTCTGCAGAGGTGTGCTATGATTGAACCGACAAAAACTGTGCATATATCTCAGTACAAAAATGGCGTCATTACTGAAGTGGAGGATACTACACTATCAGAGTATCATCTGACACTTTATGTGAATGGTCAACGCCAGGTTGTTATTTCATGTACACCTGAACATTTAGAGGAAATGGTGCTGGGTTATTTACTCAGTGAAGGTTTTGTGAAAGATCTATCTCAGGTTGAGCATATTAATTTTTCTGGGGATTGGTCTCTTGCAGATGTGTGGGTGAAGCAAGAAAACAAGCCTGGCTTAGTCAGTGATTGTGCTTATGTGAAAAGTGATGCCGTTTTTTCAGTTTCCGGAGTTATCAGGCAATTTGAGCGTTTTATCTGGGCATCACGTAAGCACTATAAAACTGGAGGAATACACTGCGCTGTACTATGTGATGATCAAGATATTCTGCTGTTAGTTAATGATATCAGTCGTCACAATACAATTGACAAGATTGTCGGCATGGCGTACAAGCAGCAGATTGATTTAGACAGCAAATACCTTATCATAAGTGCAAGGGTGCCCAGTGATATGGTACAAAAGGTCATCAACTGCGGTATTCCTATGCTGGTGGCTAGGTCGTTAGCAACCTATGAAGCTATCCAAGTGGCCAGGCGCTCCAATCTAACACTGGTAGGACGGATTGAGGACAAACAAATGAAAATATATAGTGGTAAGCAGCGTTTAAAATGATATTATGATTAAAAGGCGGCTAAACAGCCGCCTTTTTTGGTGTTTGCCCACCATTTATAGTTTTTATTCATTATTGATAATATTAGGCAGTGGGTAATTTGGCTCAACTTGCAGCAGTCCGGTGGATACCGCTATTTTCACCAGATCATTAAGGTGATCCTTCATATAATGGTGAGCGTTAACAGCGTTTCTTTCTTTAATTGCGTCAATAATCAGTCCATGGTATTTGATACTGCTGGAAATGCTTTTGATAAATGTATCTGTAGGATCCGCTATTACCAACTCAATAAATGGTTTTATTCTTGCGATGATCACATTATTACAGCAAGTAAGGATACCTTTATGAAAAAAGGTGTCATGCTTTTGCAGCACCTCAATTGGTACATCATTGTTGTGGTATTTTTCAACATCAGCAATAAATTCTTGATGCCTTGCGGAGAGTTTTTCAATTTGTTCATGAGTGGCTTTTTGGGCAGCTAGTGCAGCAAATGATGGTTCTGTAAGCAAAGCGGTTTCAAAAAATTGGTAGTAGATGTCGTCGCCCTTAATATATTTTAAGCCATAGGGATCCTTTTGTAAGCCAGGATTTTCACAGACAAAAGTTCCTTTGCCGCGATATATTTTTAAAACGTTTTTAGAGCATAGCTGTTTGATTGCTTCTCTGATGGTGGTACGGCTAACACCGAATTCTTTAGCTAACTCCGATTCATTGGGGATTTTGTCTCCAGGAAAGTACTTGGTATTAACCAGGCTGGCAATCATGTCAGCTACTTCTTCTGAAAGCATTTTGCGACGCACCATTTTATAATCCTCTCCGAAAAAATGCTGATAATATTATGAATGTACATTTATTCACAAATATAGATTAACATTATTATACCGATAAGTAAAGTAAAACACCTTGTTTCTGTTGAGTTTATGTAATGGTTGAAAACGAGGGCCAGGACAAAACAATATATTAATCATATTTTATCATAAAAAAAAAGGAATTTGGATGGTGCTGAAGAATATAGATTTTAAGCAATATTCAGGTGCTTGTTTCTAATCGAATTAGCTCCGACCTGTATGATTCTACTTCTTCCTCATCCGCAGGCTTTTTGGAGTGACCTCCAGCAGTTCATCATCTGCGATGAATTCCAGGCACTGCTCCAAGGACATAGGGCGGGGTGGGGATAGTTTGGTTGCGATATCCGCAGTTGAGGAGCGCATATTGGTCAAACGCTTCTTTTTGCAGACATTGATCTCTATATCCCCAGGCCGGGAGTTTTCTCCCACGATCATGCCCTTGTAGACATGGACCCCCACATCCACAAACAGTTCTCCTCTTTCCTGGGCGTTCTCCAAACCGTAGGCTGTGGTTAACCCCTCCTCCCAGGCCACCAGTGACCCCCTGCTGCGGGTCATGATCTCACCTAGATAGGGGGCATAGTGGTGAAAGGAATGGTAGATGATGCCTGTGCCTCTGGTTTCTGTGAGCAGTTGGGAGCGGAAGCCGAACAGCCCTCTGGTGGGGATGTAAAATTCCAGGTGTACCTGGCCATCCCTTTTTTGCTGCATATTTCTCATTTCACTTTTGCGGGGGCCAAGGCACTCCATCACAATCCCCACATATTCCTCAGGAACTTCTACCAGCAGGTCCTCAATGGGTTCACAATGCACTCCATCTATCACCTTTTCGATGACCCGGGGGCGTGACACTTCAAACTCATAACCCTCCCTGCGCATTTTTTCAATGAGTATGGAGAGATGCAGTTCTCCTCTGCCTGCCACCAAAAAGGCGTCAGGGCTGTCTGTTTCAGATACTCTGAGGCTGACATCAGACTCTGCTTCTCTGAAAAGCCTTTCCCTCAGTTTGCGGGAGGTGACATATTCACCTTCTCTCCCGGCAAAGGGGCTTTTGTTGACCAGAAAGGTGACCGCAACAGTGGGTTCCTCCACTGAGATAAAATCCAGTGGCTTCGGATCCGCAGGGTCGGCGATGGTGTTGCCCACATTAATATGATCCAACCCTGCCACAACAACGATCTCACCGGCAGCAGCTTCATCCACAGGCACTTTTTTCAGCCCATCGAAGATATAAAGGGCCGAAAGATGCTGCATAAGGGGTGTCCCGTCAGCCTTGATTACCGCAACATCTTGTTTGCTGCGGATGCGTCCCTGCTGGACCCGGCCCACTGCCTGACGCCCCACATAGGGGTCATATTCGATCATGGTAACACCCAACTGTAGGGGTTTTTCCGGATCACCTTTAGGGGAGGGGATCCGAGAGATGATCAGATCAAACAAGGGCCTCAGATCGGTCCCCCTTTTGTCAGGATCAAGGGAGGCCACCCCTGTTTTGGCATCTGTATAGACCACCGGGAAATCCAGCTGTTCATCACTGGCCTCCAGGTCGATAAAGAGTTCCAGGATTTCATCAAGCACCTCAGCAGGACGGGCATGAGGCCGGTCGATTTTATTGAGCACCACAATGGGGAAAAGCCTTGCAGCCAGGGCCTTTTTCAGCACAAAGCGTGTTTGGGGCATCGGCCCTTCCAAGGCATCCACCAGGAGTAAAACCCCATCCACCATCTGGACGATGCGCTCTACTTCTCCACCGAAATCTGCGTGTCCCGGGGTGTCTACGATGTTCAGTTTATAGCCCTGGTAAAAGATAGCGGTGTTTTTGGACATGATGGTGATTCCCCGTTCCCGCTCCAGCTCATTCCGGTCCAGCACCCGCTCCTCCACCAGCTGTTTTTCGTGAAAAACACCGCTCTGTTTCAGCATTCCATCAACCAAAGTGGTTTTCCCGTGATCAACATGGGCGATAATTGCCAGATTGCGTATTTTATCAGCTGTTATCATTTTCATTGATCACACTTCCTCTATTCTAAATCTGCAAAGTTTTCTCTGCTATGAGCACTGCTACTTTAAATAACATGAAACTGTTTTTCAACAGTCTCCATTATACTCTTCTCAAAGCTTGATCACCAGAACCGGAGTGTGATTTTTACCACCTGAGCAGCGGTTTAAGCAAATGCGGGTCAAGGTTTTCTGTATCTAAAACATCTCCGTTTTCGAATAATACCTTGTTAGCTGAAATTTTCCCGATCCATTTCCCCTTCAGGCAGGAGATGGTAGCGGGAAGGTCCACCTTTTCATAGGGCAGCGAAAAATCCCATTCCTTTTCCATTGTGTCTCCTTTTCCCCGGTCTGCCAGGAAGCCATAATGAAAGGGCTTGTTCCTACCTCCATATTCAGCCTTGTTCAGCACATCTTCAAACTGCTCCAATTCACAGTATTTAAAGAAACCGCCTCCCTGCCAGCTCACTTTTCTGGATATCCCGGACCGTTCCCCAGCCAGCACCCTCTTCATCCTGGGGAGCACATATGTATAGAAGTGTTCACCCATCTCCACACCGATCCATTTCCTTCTCATTTTGTGGGCAACCGCTGTGGTGGTCCCAGAGCCCAAAAAGAAGTCCATGACCAGGTCACCTTCATCTGATGCTGCCTCAATAACCCTTTTCAGCAGATCTTCCGCATTACGGGTGGGGAAGAGGGGGTCTTGGGAATAGCTGCTGATATTGGTCCAGTTGGAATCAACCTTTTTGGGCGGGTTTTTCAGTTCAGGAATAAACTCCAGAGAACCGCAGGCAGGGCAGTTTGTCCACCTGCCTTCATAGTGCTCATAGCCGCATTTTTTGCAGCGGAAGCGCACCCACCCTTTTGCTTTCCACTGATCGATCAACTCCTGCTTCAGGCCCCAGTGCCTTCCCTCAGGTGGTTTCAGGGTGCAGCCAAAAACGATCCGTTCTCTGTTTTTCCTGAGGCCCGGGTAGTGTACAAAGGGGAGCCAGTCAGTTTCCCTTTGCTCATAGAGAACCTTCGGTTTCCCTTTACTGCTTTTTATGTAGTAGAAAAGGGAATCTGTGGCCACCAAAAATTTATTTTTTGCCTCCTTTTGAATCCCGGACCTTTTAATAATGATCTCATTTTTAAAGCATTCAGGCCCAAATATCTGATCCAGCAAAAGGCGCACATACATGTTCCCGTTATAATCACAGCGCACAAAGATGGCCCCCTTTTTGTTCAGGCAGTGGTGAGCCAACTGCAGCCTGTTTTCCAAAAGGGAGATCCAGGCAGCATCCCTGTATTTGACTGAGTAGTTGTAGCCCGGTTCCTGCTCCCTGTTGAAGGGGGGATCGATGTAGATCAGCTGCACTTTTTCTTTGAACTTGGGAAGGATCGTGTTCAAGGCCTGGTAGTTTTCGCTTTTGATCAGCCACCCATCCAGTTCTTTGTCCAAGTGATCGAAAAGGGAGAGGATTTCCCCTTCACAATCTTTAAAATACCTGCTGTCCAGGGGGAGGTGGGCATACCTCTTGCTGAGCCTTTCCTCATAAGCATCCATCAGTTCTGTTATTTGGAAGCTGTCATCAACAAGCCTCAACTCTTTCCATTCCGCGGTTTGCTGTCTGATCCCCGGATGGGAGAGCAAGCGCTTAAAAAGTTTAAAATCCCTGTCTGCGATTCGGTCCAAGGTGATTACATAATTGGAGTTCAGGATAAATTTGGGCTTCAACCAGATGTGGAGCAGTTCCTCTTCAAAACGGCTGATAAAGGAGATGATTTTAAGGGCTGCCTCCCGCAAGAGCTGGTGTTTCTTAAGCCGTTCACCTTTCCACAGCTGCTGATTTATCCAGTGGTAACACTGTTCCTCCAGGAAGTTCCGGGGATCCTTGTATATGAAGAGATCCATTTCCCCTTGCTGTTCAAACAGCGATATCGCCTGTTTTACCGCAGCAGCGCTTATCTGCACCCCATTCTCTTTGAGCTGCTTTACCAGCTCAGCAGACTTTTTTCTCTTTCTATCTGCTGAAACTCCAAGAGTCAGTGTGCCCTCCTCTTTTTTGTCCAGCAGACGGTAGCTGAGCTGCCTCTTTTTGTGGTCTCTGTTTTTTATTATTTCTGATACATCAAAAACAATCTTTGTTCCATCCACTTCTACTTCCAGTTCATCGATGATGTTGTCCGTTTTTACATAATAGAATCTGTGGGTTTGCCAAAAGAGCTGAATATCTCTGTCTGCAGTTGCATATTGACTGGGGGGGGTCGGTGCTGTATTGTCAGGACAGATTAAACTGTTCATCAAAAGGCTGCTGAAAAGGGAATGGAGTTGCTGGTACAATTCTTCACGGTATTCCGGAGCGCTAGACGTGATCCGGTTTAACTCTTCTTTCAGCTGGGGCAGGCCCCTCTCATAATAGATCGACCTGAACTGCTTTGCTTTGATGAGCCCTGTTTTCCCCTTGAGCCGCTGATCCACGAAAAGGCCTTTAAGATAATGAAAAAACTCTTCTTCTCTGGACAACTGTTATCTCCCCTGCAGTGTGCTGCAGTTGTTGCCAGTTATCAGGGATGAATTTTGCTTCTTTTAATATTGTTAATATAATCATAACATATGTGGTGGAAGTAAGCTTAACTTCTGTTCTTTAAAACTTCTGCTCTTGCCAGAAATAGTTTGGGGTGTTATAAGTTAAATTGTATGCTGCTTTTTAAAGGAGAGAAAAGGAATGCGGCTTTCCATCCCGGCCCCTTTGATCAAAATTATATCCATACTGAGCCAGGAGGGGTATGAGGCCTATGCTGTCGGTGAGGGGGTGCGGGACTGCCTGCTAGGTTTGGAACCCCAGGAATTGAAGGTGGCGACCGGTGCTCCGCTGGATGTGGTTGAAGCCTTTTTTAATAGAACTTTCCGCCTGCAGGATAAGGTGTTGGTGCAGGAGGGGGAAACTTTCGTCCATGTGCTCTCATTTGGGGAACAGCCTTCTGCTGCCGGCTCCATCTCTGATCTGCTGGAGCAAGATTTTACAGTCAATGCCCTGGCTTATGACCCGCTGAAAGATCATTTGATCGATCCCTGGCAGCTGGCAGATCAGATCGCTTCGGGAGAAGTGATGATCCGGCTGGCGGGGGAGCCTAACTCTTGCTTTCAGGAGGAGCCGCGGCGCCTGTTGGAAGTGTTTTATCTGATGAAGCTCTTTGATGATGCAGACCTCAAGTGGCAGGTTTTCCGGGAAACACAGAGGGCGCTTGTGCGGTGTGCCCCGGCAGCAGGCAGCATCCGTTCCCAGCAGGTGAGGGCGCTGCTCAACAGGGTAATTGTGGGCAAAAGACCTGAGATCTATTTGGAGGAAATGCGCAAGACCGGGGTTCTGCGGCATGTTTTGCCTGAGCTTGATGCCACCTATGGCATAGAGCAGAATGACTGTCATATCAAAGATGTTTTCGGCCATACCCTTTTGGTAATGAGGGAGATCCGCCCGGAGTTGCACCTGCGCTGGGCTGCACTGCTCCATGACATCGGCAAGCCTCAATGCATCAGCCTCCATGAGGGCAGGGTGCATTTTTACGGCCATCAGGTGATCGGTTCCATCATGGCAAGGCGTATTTTAAGGAGGCTGGGATTCAGCAGAGGGTTTATCGAAAAGGTGTCTTTTCTTGTTTACCACCATATGTACCCCTACCCGAAGACGCCGAAGGCTGTGCGCAGGTTTGTCAATAAGATCGGCCTTTATAATCTGGGTGATCTTATAGAATTGCGCCGGGCTGATATTTTAGGCGGTAAATACAGAAATCTCAGCAATCTGGAATATTTTAAAAGGGAGATCGATAGTGTCCTTTTCGAGCTGCCTCCCTTTTCTATTAAAAACTTGGCTCTCAATGGCTTTGATGTGATGGAGATCCTGGGGATAGAACCTAGCCCGCTGGTGGGTGAGGCTTTAGAATATCTCTTTGCAAAGGTTAAGGAAAACCGGGAGCTGAACAACCGGGAGAGTTTGACAGCCCTCTTAAAAGAAAGATTTGGGAGTTAAGGCTATTGGCCAAAGCTTATTCTCCAGTTCGGTGTTTTTTTATGATTAGTCATTTCTCCTGCAAGAGGGTGGCGGGGGGAATGAGCAATGGTTATACTGTTCAGGATCTTTTCCTCAACCTCCACCAGCTT
>ERZ773359.5132-NODE-5132-length-12840-cov-5.800939_pt1 | contig 12840 bp, 11 predicted proteins | sample MGYA00374955_ERZ773359 | MGnify/ENA primary metagenome ERZ773359 (study PRJEB29098, sample SAMN04486028) | biogas fermenter metagenome | study: EMG produced TPA metagenomics assembly of the Biogas fermentation microbial communities from Germany - Plant 4 DNA1...
TCCTGCTCATTTTTCAACATTTTTTCTGAAAATTTTCTAAAACTTTTCTGAAATTATTCTCTTATAACTCAAAATATCCCACAAGCTCTTTTAGTTTTGCTCCTAACTCAGTTAGATCTTGAGCAGAACTAGCTACTTGTTGGATAGAGGCAGCCTGTTCTTCTGTAGCACTGGCGATTTCATGGCCACCAATATTGATCTCATTGATGCTATTGGTAATCACTTTAATTTCCTCAGCCACATTTTCAATGCTTTGCATTATTTTATTGATCAATTCGCCACCAGCACTAACGTTGCCTAAAGTGTCATTGGCAGATTCAGCACCCTGTTCCATTTCACCAACAACAACAGTAATACCCTCTTGAATCCGGCCAATAATCTTGCCAATTTCATTAGATGCTTGGGCAGATTGTTCAGCTAACTTTCTTACTTCATCAGCTACTACAGCAAAACCGCGACCATGCTCTCCCGCTCGGGCTGCTTCAATGGCTGCATTAAGAGCTAAGAGATTCGTTTGATCCGCAATAGCATTAATCGTGCTTACTATTTTGCCAACTTCTTCTGACAAGCTGTTTAAACTCGCTACTTCTCCTGCTAAGCGGCGAGTATCATCCCGCAGCAGACTAACTTGTTTAATAATTTCAACAATAGCTTGTTGTCCATCATTGGCTTGATCAGAAACTTGCAATACTGTAGCACTTACCCGTTCTACAGTTGTATTAGCACCTTCTAATACACTAGAAAACTGATTAGCAGTGCTAGCCACTTCTTCGATAGAAGCACTTACTTCTTCAGCCGCAGCTGCCATCTCTTGACTAGTACCAGCTAAAGTATTAGTAGTTACTGCAACTAGGCTGATTGCTTCATGAATTCGCTCTATCGTACGATTTAGCGCCTTGGCTACTGTACCCACTTCATCATTACTGGACACATCTACACTGTGGGTTAAATCTCCTTCAGCTACTGCTAAAATCGTATCTTGTACTTTTTTCAAAGGCAAGGAAAGTTGTCGGCCAATAAAGAAGGCTAAAACTAAACCAACAACAATTAATAGCAGCGAAACAACTAGTAAATAGCTGCGAAAACCTTGAACTCCTTGTAAAACTTCATTTTGATAAGCTCCAATTCCTACAATCCAGCCAGTAATAGGTATTGGTGCTAAGCCCATCATTCTTTTAGTCCCATCAATTGTAAAACTCACTACCCCTGTATTGCCAACTCCTAGCTCAAGCATGGCTCGCGCTAATTCGGAATAATTACCAGAGTCACCAAATATATTGGTTTGCTGTAATATTAACTCCCGATTAGGATGGGCATAGGTATATCCATCGGGATGAGTAATAGTTGCCCAACCATTATCGCCAAAACCTAATTCATCGGTAATATCTGCTAGCATAAAACCATCACGCTTGGCAATTACCGCCCCTACCACTCGCCCATTTCTGCTAATCGGAGCCAGATAATAGAAGCATACTTGACTAGCATCTTCACTAACTACTAAATCAGATATAACAGATTCACCTTTTAATGCTCGTTGAATATCAGGATTTCCGCTTAAATCTTCACTAGACCCGTCACTGTATTGGGCCAGGCCATTCGGGGTTACTACACCTAAAGCCATATAAGTTTCTAAGCGTTGCAATTCATCACGTAAGCGCCTTCTTTGTGTCGTCCAATCCATAGTTCGCAAATCATTAGTGATTGCTAGACTTTCAATGGTTAATAACTCAGAACTTAATCGAGCTTCTACGTACTTACTTGCTTGAATAGCCTGTAGTTCCAAAGCATTTTCTACCTCATGCAACACTGCCGAGGAACCACTGTTATAGGCCATGATCCCTAAGCCTAAGCAAACCAGAAAAACCAAGATGCAAACATAAATAGCAATTTTTACTGCGATGCTCTGATTTTTAAACATTTTTTCATCTCCTTAACAAATCACTTACCTGGTTCGTATATTAACGCGACAATACATATTTTAGCACCATTTCCAGTAACTAGCAAACAAATTAAAAAGCTATCCTAGCATTTTTAGGATAGCTTTTCTTTACTAACTTTGAATTAACTACTTAATTTAAAGCGCTCCACTAATTCCTTAAGTTTTTGTCCCAGCAGCGTTAAATCATTAGCTGAGTCAGCCACCTGTTGGATAGAAGCTGCTTGTTGCTGCGTAGCACTAGCAATCTCATGACCACCAACATTTATTTCCTGTAAGCCGCCAGTAATTTCTTGTACTTCCCGGGCAACACTGTCTATCTCACTGAGAATTTCCGCTAACAACTTACCACTATCCTCTACTTGCAGAACAGTTTGTTCACCTTGCGCAGCCCCATTTTCCATATCAATTACCGCATTGCCAATACCTTGCTGCAAGCGTCTTACAATTTCTCCAATTTCCGTGGTGGCCGTCGCTACTTCTTCGGCCAGTTGTCGCACTTCGTCAGCAACTACCGCAAAACCCCGACCATGTTCTCCAGCTCTAGCAGCTTCAATAGCCGCATTTAAAGCCAGTAAATTAGTCTGATCGGCAATTGCCGTAATGGTATTAACAATCTGCCCAATCTCTCCAGATAATTCCCCAAGAGCGGCGATCTCCCGAGCTAAGCCTTGTGTATTGTCTCTTAGCGAACTTACTTGCCTAACAATTCCAGCTAATGCTTTTTCACCGTCAACCGCTTTATGGGATACAGCTTGAACAGTATCACCCATCTTCTGCACATTTGTATTCAAGGAATCTAAAGTACTCGAAAATTCATTAGTAGCACTAGCTACTTCATCAATCGAAGCACTAATTTCTTCAGTAGCTGCTGCTACTTGTTGACCAGTACTAGCTATTTCATTGGTAGTATCTGCTACCAGCCTTAAAGCTTCAGCAAAAGTCTGAATCGTAGTATTAACCGCCTTGGCTACCACTCCTATTTCATCATTAGTTTTAACTTCTACCGAGCGAGTAAAATCACCTCGGGCCACGGCAATAATCGTTTCTTGTACAGCCTGCAGTGGTTTAGCTAAAGTCCTACTAATTAACCAAGCGCAGACTACTCCAATTAAGATAAAGCCAATGGAAATGCTAAAGAGAAACCATCTAAAATTGCGGGTTCCTTGTAAAACTTCACTTTCCAAGACGCCAACGCCAACAGTCCAACCAGTAGATGGGATTGGGGCTAAACCGCTTAGTCGCGTTACACCATCACTGGAAAATCTAACCACTCCCCGCCTGCCTAAGCCCACTGAATCAATGGCCTTTGCCACAGGTTTTAGCTGTTCATCCTCGGCATAGATATTAAGCTGAGCATAAACATAATCCCGATTTGGGTGAGCAACAAATGTGCCTTGATCATTTAGCACAAAAGCCCAGCCGCTATCACCAAAACCAAAGTCATCAGTTATCTCACTTAAGACCGCACCATCTCGTCGAGCAATTAAAACTCCTACAACTCGACCATTATTTTTAATTGGAACAGCATACATAAGTACTAAACTATTAGTTACCCGACTAATCAATAAATCAGAGATCACAGATTGGCCTTGAAAGGCCTTTTGCACGTAATCCCGATCACCTAAGTTAGCCGCCGGACTGTTAGCATAGCGGGCTACACCGCTAGTATCGACTACGCCTAATTCTAAGAACTGAGGCAAGCGATTAGTTTCCGCCTGTAAAATGGGCTGCTGTAATTCCCAATTCATGCTTCTAATGGCCTCATTAGCAGCAATGGTCTCTAAAATAGCAAGCTGAGTCTCAAGACGACTTTCAATTAAACGACTAACGTCCTCAGCATGCATCATCAAAGCTGTTTCCACTTGCTGAATTACTTCGGAAGACCCATTATAATAAGCTTGAATTCCTAAGCCAACAAAAATAAAAACAATTATCCCACTAATATAAATCCCTAACTTTACTCCAATACTTCGTTGCTTGAACATCTATGTAAGCCTCCAATGTCTATTGCTGATATTGATTCTTATTATGCACTAATTCATTTAACCCGTCAACAATCAGCTTTCTTGTAATATATTTGTTAAACCCTTAACAGTTTGCAGGAATACCTGACCCCGGTTCCTAACATATTTGAAACCTTAACTAAACCTAGGAGCGATATATATGGATAATTGTCTAGAGGTTAAGCAAATCTACAAAAGCTATGGCAATAAACCAATTGTTAAAAACATTTCCTTTTCAGCCCCAGCTGGTCAAATCCTGGGATTACTCGGACCAAATGGCGCAGGAAAAACTACGACCCTGCGCATGATCATGGGAATTACTGCTCCCGATCAAGGTGAAATCATTTTTAAAACCGCTGACGGTCAAAACAATACCATCCCAAGACACTTAGTCGGTTATTTACCAGAAGAACGGGGTCTTTACAAAGAAGCTAAGGTATTACAAATCTTAATGTTTCTGGCTGGTCTGAAAAACCTGGACAAAGCTACTGCTAAACAGCGAGCCCTACATTGGTTAGAAAAATTTGACCTACAAAACTATGCATATGCTAAAGTAGAACAACTATCTAAAGGTATGGCGCAAAAAGTCCAATTTATCGCTTCTATCATCCATGAACCAAAATTTATAGTATTGGACGAACCTTTTTCCGGTCTAGATCCAGTCAATCAAGAATTGTTTAAAAATGAAATCCGTGCTTTAGCTGCTTGTGGTTCTGTGATATTGCTATCTAGTCACCAAATGAATATTGTAGAAGAATTATGTGACCGGATCTTCTTAATCCACCAAGGCGAGGAAGTTGTCTTTGGCACCTTAAATGAAATAAAACAACAATACGGTAATTATCGGGTATTTCTAGATACTGCTCAAAACATTACTGGGCTAGCTGAACTAGCTGTTGTAGCAGCTGTAGAACAAATCCAAGCAGAAAAATGGGTTATTGATCTTAAAGAACAAGTTACACCAGAACAGTTCTTAGCTGTTTTGCCAAAAGAAATTAAAATTGAAGCCCTCAGTATTATTCGACCTTCATTACATGATATTTTCGTACGGATAGCGAAAGGAGGCTTGGAAGATGAAACAAACATGGAAGATCGCTAAGTGGGAAATAACTCGTAATTTGACCAACAAACAGTTTATTATCGGTCTCTTATTAACACCCTTGATCTTTATCGTGTTTGCTGGTTTACCAATTATTCTGGAAAAAGTTAACCAACCAAGCCAAGTAACCTATTTAGTTGTAGACCAAATTGGTGTCCTGCCTGTCTTAGACAGCTTAGTACCTGAATACATTGTCCTAGAAGCCGAGGTAACAGAAGAAGCTGCTCAAGCCAAACTGCAAGATAAAAAGGCATTTGCTTATATTGTAATACCAGAAAACTTTATTGAAACAGGTACAGCCCGGTTAGTTTACAATGAACTTAACTTTGAAGTAAATAATTTAATTGAGACTGGCTTAACCAGCATCCTGCAGCAAAAACGACTCCAATTAACGGACTTAGATCCAAATCAATTAAGCTATTTAACAGCCCAAGCTAGCTTACAAAGCCAAGCCATGGAAAAAGCCAAAGTGCCTGGTTTTGAACAAATAATCGTTTCTTTAGTGTTTTTACTGTTTATCTTTATGCTGATCTTCTCTTCTGGTACCATGTTAATGATGAGTGCTGTGCAAGAACGACGTGATCGAATGGCTGAAGTTGTCTTAAGTTCAATCATACCAACTGATTTAATGCAAGGCAAAATACTTGGTCATTTCATCCTCGGATTAATCCAACTAATCTTTTGGATTAGTTTGTCGCTGCCAGCCGTTGTATTCTTAACCGACTTCCCAATCTGGACTGCTTTACAAGAAACCAATTTACTATTACTAGGTTTCTTCGGTATCTTTGGTTATTTAATCTTTGCCGCTTTATTTGTCGGCATGGGGGCAACCATGGAAGATCTGCAAAGTGCCGGCAATACGCAAGGCTTTGTAATTATGCTGCCCATGCTGTCTATGCTATTTATTGGTCCAGTTGTTGGTAATCCTCATGGTGTGGTCAGTAAATTTGCCAGTTATTTTCCCTTTACCTCACCAATCATTATGGTGGTCCGCACCTTAATGACTACGGTACCAACCTGGCAAATTCTACTAAGCGCCGCCATCCTGATCCTTACTACCTTATTAATTGCCAAAATGGCTGCTAAAATCTTTAGAGTGGGGATGCTCATGCATGGTAAAAATGCCACACCAAAAGAAATCATTAAATGGCTGCGCTATAAAGATGTATAAAAAAGGTTTGAGCCTTTGCTCAAACCTTTTCCTTTGCTGCTGGTAAAACAATGCTTATCTTAGTACCCACGTCTACTCTGCTTAAAACCTCTAAGTAACCGCCGTGCCGCTGGGCAATCCAATTAGCTATGGATAAACCTAAACCGGTTCCGCCTGTAGCCCGTGCTCGTGATTCATCAGCACGATAAAAGCGATCAAAAATTCGCGGCACATCCTCTGGCGGAATACCGATCCCATTATCTTTCACTGTTAACTTAGCCAAAGCATTTTCTTGGCTGGTACTAATGGTAATTTCTCCGCCTACTGGTGTGTACTTAATCGCATTATCCACTAAGATCCTTAAACATTGTTTAATTAAACCTGCATCCGCATAAACAAAAACTGGTTCCAACCTTAAAATAAAATCATGGCCGCCATCAAGCATTTGTGTTTCTTTATAAACCGTTTCGCCAATTTCTGCTAAGTCTAAATGCACTCGGTCTAAAGTCATTCGATTATTATCACCGCGGGCTAGGAATAATAACTGCTCCACTAGTTCTTTCATATTCGCCGTTTCTTCTTTAATAGCATCAATTGATTCCTGCAAGGCTTGCGGATCATTTTTACCCCAGCGGTCTAATAGATTAACATAGCCTTGAATGGTGGCAATTGGTGTTCTTAATTCATGGGATGCATCAGAAACAAACCTAGCTTGAGCCCGATAAGAGTCATTAATTCGATCTAATAAGCCATTAATCGCGATCGCTAAGTTTTTTAACTCATCTTGTGTTTCACTAACTTCAATCCGGGTATCCAAACGTGCCGCATTGATATTATCTAAAGTGCCAGCCAACACTTGAATTTCTTCTTGACTAAAAGGTCCTTGATCCTGGTTTAAACTTTGAGCTTTTTTCGCCAGTTGAGTTAAAGGATTTAAGTTACTTCGAATCATCCGGGCTTGAATAAAAGGTGTTTGTAATAAAATCGAGATTTGCAAAATTATAATTGCCGTAAAAAAGTAACGCATTAACTGGATTACTGTGTCCAAAGGAAAACTTACTAAGTAATTCTGATGATCAACAACTAATTCTACCTGATAAACCAGATGTTCTAGTTTCTTCCACCAGACCGTTTCTTCTGTCGCGGCAAACTCTATCTTCCGGCCAGCTTCAGCTAACTCTGGTGCTAAATAAGTATGAAAAAAACGCGGAATCTTAAAGCCACTAGGTTCCCCGGGCAGCCGACTAGCTTGGATCCCTGTCAACTCTAACAAGGAAACAGCATCCACACCTAAGGCCTGTCCTTCCCGTATCACTTCAGGCACTTTCATGATTTGCTGCTCACCATAAATCAATAAAGCAACAACAGCTAAAGTAACTAGCACTAAATTTAAGGCTAGAAAGACAGCCAGCAACCGAAACCAGAGTTGCACATTTAAACGGGAAATTATTGAGAAACGGCCAACCTTAGTTATACTTTCATCCTTCATCGCGAATCACATACCCCACTCCCCGGACTGTTGAGATCAATTTAATATTAAAGGCTTGATCAATTTTTCCGCGTAAGAAACGAATATATACATCAACCGCATTAGTTTCTCCTTCAAAATCATAGCCCCAAACATTTTCTAACAAGGTTTCCCGAGAAACTACAATATTCTTATTCTCTAACAGATAATGGAGCAAATCAAATTCCCGTTTAGTTAATTCAATAGGCTGCCCTTGATAAGTTACTTGCCGACTGGCAGTATCCATCACTAAATCACCTACGGATAACAACTTACCCTCTGGCATTATTCGCTGTTTTCTTAAAGCTGTTCGAATCCGGGCTAATAACTCTTCGATCGCAAAAGGTTTAGTAATATAATCATCGGCTCCATTATCTAGACCAGAAACCTTATCCACTACACTGTCCCTGGCAGTTAACATAATAATTGGCACCGAACTAGTCCGCCGAATCCGTCTTAATACTTCCATTCCGCTTAATCCTGGCAACATAATATCCAATAAGATTAAGTCAAAATTCTCTGTTTCTGCCAGCTCTAAACCGGTTCTGCCATCAAAAGCCTTGGTTACCTGATAACCTTCATAGTTTAGTTCCATTTCCACAAACCGAGCAAACTTTTCCTCATCTTCAATAATTAAAATCTTGGTGGCCATGTAACTCACCTGCTCCTTTTTTTACATAACAAAGCAGGGAGCTAACTTACAGCTCCCCATTTGAATTAAACCAATGTGCACGATAACGAAATCCAAAGAATAAACTGATCACTGCTGCTGGTACTGTTACGTGAGGCAGGAACAAGAATAATAGGACAATTACAGTTACTGGAATTTTAACTTTACTATCATCATTATGGATTACTTCTATTTTGGATTTATTACCTTTATCAATTATGTCTACACAGAATTTACCGATTTTCTCTAAAGTTTCCACGAAATTGTCCCAGCCTGTTGCTTGCCGTTCGTCCTCTTGATAGTCGTCAGTATTTACTTTCTCGCTACTGTGATAGCCACCTCCAGCGGGAGGTGCTACTTTTCCTTGTCTTTCTAAAATAATTAAAGCTTCTAATAAGTCGCCATCAGCTGCTTCATAAGCTTGCTTTGCCTCATCATAGGTTACATTTGCTTTCTCGCGGAGCTTTTCAATTTGTTCTAATTTGTTCATTTTGCCAACCCCTTTACTTATCGTTTAACTAAAGTCTAACAGAGCAAGCTTAAACAGTACTTTGACTAAGATTAAAATTTGATTAAAATTAGCTAGGGGTTTTTTTAGTTTGAACTCTTTTCATCCCACAAGCCCGCGGCTGCACATATTCAAAGCGAAATTGCTTATAAAGCTGGTCTGCTGGCTTGTTGGCAATTAAACAAACATAAGCAGTTTCATCTGAGTTTTTCTCTAAATACTCGTCAATTTCCTTCATAATTAATTTGCCATACCCTTGGCCTTGATACCTTGGATCCACCATAATATCAGAGACTAAATAAGCAAGCCCTTGATCGCCAACAATTCGACCAAATCCAATTAATTCTTGATTATTCCACAGACAAACAATGAATAAGGAATTCTCTAAGGCAGTTTTAGTGGCAGCTAAATTTTTCTGACCCATACCAGTTCTAATTCGTAAGTCCACATATTCTTCCGGGGTCGGTGCTGTGTACCTAATCTCCACAAAGATCACTCCTTCAAAACATGCTACAGCCAACTATTCTAGTTGCTGCCTGAGGATTCCTTTTTCTTATTGTGGACGGCATTGAGTAAAATTACCAATTAAAGCAATCCGATTCAGATTTGGTGCAGTAACTGGAAAACCTATTTCAGCAGTTACCACAATATCTTGGAATGGTGCAAACTGTTCACCAGGACCAAAAGTTATTGCGCCAACCCAAACACCAGGTTCAGTAACTAATGGACCAGTTTGTAACAGTTGGAACGGAATGGCTGGTAAACCAGGACGACGAATCCAAGCTACATACACATTGCCACCTAAAGCTGATGGCGGCGGTGGAACTTGTTGTACTTGAGTATCCATCTCATGCCCTCCTTCCTTTAAAACTCACTATTACCATACGCAAATGGAAGTTTTTTGAAATAGGAAGTAAGCACCAAAAATAATTTACTCATATATAACAAAAAACTTACTCCAAAGACATAATATGATATAATACTTTTATAACAATTAGTTAATTAATTTGGAGGAGGTTGCCAGGTTCATGAACATTCAAGAAAGATTAGAAGCCTTCTGGTCTGGAGAAAAACCTGATAAAATCCCCTACACTATTTATCAAAATGAATGGAGACATACGCAAAACGATCCCGCTTGGATTGAACTGTTCAAAGCCGGATTAGGAGTCACCTATCTTGTTCCTACCGTAAAAACCGAGCAAAAGAATATTCAATGGAAAAAACAAGCTTACCAAGAAAATGGACGAGAGTTCGTTCGAACTACTATTACCACTCCAGTAGGCGAAATCTATCAAATTGATGCCGATGGCTGGACTCAGAAATATTTCCTGGAAACTAAAGAGGATTATCAAGTAATGACCTACATAGCCAAAAATACCCAGTATTACCCTGATTACGAAGGATTTCTTGCTAAAGAACAAGCAATTAAGCCTTATGGTGTAGCCTTAATTGCCGCTGGCAGAACTCCCATCCAAACTATCTTAGTAGACTATGTTGGCCTAGAAAACTTCGCTTATCATCTATTTGACTATCAAGAACAGTTAGCAGAGCTATATCAAGCATTGCTAGAAGGCTTTACTAAACAGGTAGAAATTATAGCTTCTGGTCCTGGCCGATTTGTCTCTGTCTTAGAAAACTTCACCGCCGAAACTATGGGGCCAGTCCGCTTCAAAGAATATCATATACCTGTCTATGAAAAACTGTTTCCCATTTTACAAAGCAGCGGTAAAATTGTGGGCACCCATTATGATGGCAAACTAGCCAGCTGCAAAGATTTAATTGCCGAGGCACCTATTGACTTAATTGAGTCCTTAACGCCTCCGCCTGAAGGAGATATGACCCTAGATCAATGCCGAGCAGCCTGGCCCGATAAATTATTTTGGTGCAATATTAACGTCTCGAGTTATTACTTACCAGCTCAAGAATTAAAGGAATTAGTTTTTAACCTAGTAAAGCAGGCAGCGCCAGACGGACGACGGCTAGCTTTTGAAGTATCGGAACAATACCCAGATAATTGGAAAGAATCCATGGCCATTGTACTAGAAGCAATTAATGAACTATAGGAGTAATAACGATGTTGACAGTTAAGGTGTTCCAAAAGGATACGCATAAAATAATTAAAGCTAAGCAAGGTACTAATCTATTAAACTTGCTCCAAGAACACAACTTGCTACTTTATTCACCTTGTGGGGGAAAAGGACTTTGTGGTAAATGTCGAGTTAAGATTATGGAAAAAGAACGCTTAGCTTGCCAGGTTATTTTAGAGGAGGATTTAGTAGTAGAAATACCAGAGTATTCTACTAAAGCGGCTCAAATTGTAACTGCTGGTAAAATCCAGGAAACAATCGATCCAGCCATTAGTAGAATGACGCTAACTCTATCAGAACCAAATCAGGCAGATCCAATCAGTGATGTCGCCCGAGTGGAACAAGCTCTAAATCAGAAGCTGCCCTTTCAGCTAATGGCTAATCTAGCGGATCTACTGCGGCAAGAACACTTTCAACTATCTGTTGTAACTTATCAGGAGAAAGAGGTCTTAGCCCTTGAGCCTGATTCTACTGAAAACCAGCAATATGGAATTGCCATTGATTTAGGGACTACCACTATTGTCGGTTATTTACTGGATTTAAGTACTGGAGTACAACTTGGTATCTATTCAGCTTTAAATCCCCAAACCAAATATGGAGCGGATGTAATTACAAGAATTGACTATAGTATGCAAGGAACAAACAATTTAACAGAACTAACCGGTTTAATTAGAACCGCGATCAATCAAATGATCCACTATTTCTGTAGTCATTATCAGATCAAGACAAATAATATTTATGAACTAACTGTTGTAGGCAACACTATAATGCTGCATCTGCTAGCTGGATTACCAGTTAAAAACATGGCCCTTTCTCCATATATCCCTGTGGTATCCAGAATGCTCGTACTAACAGCTAAAGACTTAAACCTGGATATCTGTCCACTAGGTAAAGTGGTATTACTACCCACAGTTTCTAGCTTTGTTGGAGCTGATACCATTGGTGCCATTTTAAGCTGTAAGCTTCATCAAAAAAAAGAGATTAATTTACTAATCGACATCGGTACCAATGGTGAAATTGTTCTCGGTAATAAAGAACAGATAATAATTTGTTCCACCGCGGCTGGTCCAGCCTTAGAAGGTGGACGTTTAGAATGTGGTATAGGGGGAGTACCTGGAGCCATTAATCGGGTCTTAATTAGAGATGATGTAACTTATAGTACCATTGGGGAAACAACCGCGACAGGTATTTGTGGATCAGGAATCATTGATCTAATTGCTGAACTTCTAAAAATTGGTCTAATAACTGCCGATGGTAGAATGCTGAGCCCAGAGGAGGTTTACGGACAGTTTCCTATTAAACTAGCTAAAAGAATAAAGTTAATAAACGAGCAACCAACATTTTTCCTAGAAAACAATTTATATCTATCACAAAAAGATGTCCGGGAAGTCCAATTAGCTAAAGCTGCCATTGCTGCCGGTATAGAGATTCTTATAAAAGAGCTGAATGTTTCCCCAGCAGATATTGCTAATCTTTATCTAACTGGCGGGTTTGGCAATTATATGGATGTAGAAAATGCTATAGCCATCGGACTAATTCCCCCAGTATTTCAAAACAAAATACGCACTATCGGCAACGGTGCAGGTATTGGCGCTCAACTAACCCTATTACTTCAAGAAACGAAAAATCAAGCAGCTCAAATTGCAGAACAAGCTAAATATATTGAACTGGCTACTAGACCGGACTTCCAAGAAATCTTTATTAACTCATTGAATTTTAGCTGACAAAGGAGCAGGCCAGTGAGTATCCATCTTCTAAATTCTATTGAGTTTACCATAGACTACAACCTATTACTCCAGACCTTTAAACTTAACGAAGCAAGCCCTGCAGCCGAAGGATTACAGGAATTGATCGAGACTGCCAAACAAATCGGAAAA
>ERZ773359.5135-NODE-5135-length-12838-cov-12.939060_pt1 | contig 12838 bp, 11 predicted proteins | sample MGYA00374955_ERZ773359 | MGnify/ENA primary metagenome ERZ773359 (study PRJEB29098, sample SAMN04486028) | biogas fermenter metagenome | study: EMG produced TPA metagenomics assembly of the Biogas fermentation microbial communities from Germany - Plant 4 DNA1...
TTTATAGGTACACCTAACTGGTTTAAAACAATGGCACCACCAGTTAGGAGCTTCCTTAGAAATCATAATTTCGAGGGAAAAACAGTAGTACCTTTTTCCACTAGTGGCGGAGGAGGCCTGGGAGAAATTCAAAATGATATAGCTAAAGAATGTTCAAAAGCTAAAATTCTACCAGGCATTGATGTAAGCGGACAAGTTGTTAGAGAAGACTAAGTTAGGTTTTTCAAGAGAAAGGGCCTTTAAAGTATCTTCATTAATAACAATAGTAGGTTCTTTTATTTGCTCAATAGGCATTGTTGAAACATCTTCACCCTTTAAAACTTTAACTGCCATTTCACCAGTTTGATATCCTAATTGATAGTAGTCAATACCACTTGTAGCTAAACCGCCATAAGCAACAGAACTTTCTTCAGCTGTAATAATAGGCACTTCATATTCCATAGATTTTTGAACAAGAATTGGCATAGCAGAAACAACTAAATTATCTGTTGGTGTATATAATAAATCAATCTTTGGCATTAAGCTTGTAATAGCTTGATTTACCTCATTTGTACTAGTAATTCCAACTTCCTCAACAGTATATCCTTCCTTAGATGCACTTTCCTTTAATTCATCAATTTGAATCCTTGAGTTTATTTCACTAGTGTTATAGATAACTCCAATTACTTTAGCGCTTGGAAGTAATTGTTTCATTAACTCTAAATTGTGGCTAACAGGAATATAGTCAGAAGTTCCTGAGATATTTCCATTACTTTTTTCTAAAGAATCTGTTAAGCCTGCTGCAACAGGATCTGTAACTGCACTAATTAATATAGGAATATCCTTAGTTGCATTATATGCAGCTTGAGCAGATGGGGTAGAAATAGCAAAAATCAAATCCTTTTTATCAGAAGCAAACTGATTTGCTATAGTCTGGGAAGTAGGTAGATCTCCCTGGGCATTTTGATAATCCACATCTAGATTTTCTCCTACTTTATAGCCATTGTCCTCTAAAGCTTTTAAGAAGCCTTCACGGTTCTTATCTAAAGAAGGGTGCTCATAATTTGAGTAATACCAATTTTTGTAACATCATTTCCTTCATTAGCATCAGTAGGTTGGCCGCAGCCTACAAGTAATGAAACTCCAATTAAATTTAAAATACATAACTTTTTTAAAATTTTTGATTTTAATATACTAATCTCTCCTTATTCTTTAATTTATATATAAATATTTTTTATTAACCTTATTGAAAAATTGTATATAAAAAAGCCACATATGTTAAATATGTGGCAAAAACGAATAAGGGACTGTGCACTAATTATTAGTGCGACAGCCCCTATTATTAATTTTCTACTTCATTAATCAACAAATTATTATTGTCTAAATAACTTCTATCCAAGGTTCCTTCCATGCTGGCAACACAGCCTGCAACCACTAAGTCACTTGTTGAATTTGTTGCTGTATGAATTTGGTCTACAATTCTGTAGATACCTGTAATAAGACCAACTACTTCAACAGGAAGTCCCATACTTACAATCATTGTAGTACCAATGACCAAACCAACCTGAGGTACTGCAGCGCAACCAATAGATAAAAGGGTTGCTTGTATAACTAGTGATATTAGCTGCAGAAATGTTAGTTCAACTCCAGCCACTTGTGCTGCAAATACTACAACAATACCAAAGAATATTCCAGTACCATCCATATTTGCAGTTGCTCCAAAAGGAAGAACAAAACTTGCAATTTCATTTGGGATTCCAAGTTTCTCTTTAGCATTTTTCATTGATACTGGAAGGGCCGCCATTGAAGTACAAGTACTAAAGGCAACAAGCCAAGATTCAAATACAACTCTAAGATATTTTATTGGATTAACCTTAGCAATAAATATTAACATAGGTATGTATATAATTAATACCTGAATAATTGCAGCTAGGTAATCTGTAAGTATAAATTTAAATATATTTCCTAGTACTGATGTTCCATAGGTAGCCATTGAATCAACCATAAGGCCAAATACACCTATAGGGATGTATAGGACAATAATATCAATAATTTTATACATGATATTAGCCCCAGTTTTAAATGCTTGTTCAACTTTTTTACCTTCTTTACCTAAAAGAATAATAGCAATTCCTAAAAGTATAGAAAAGAAGATAATTTGTAACATAGAACCATTAGTAAAGGATTCAAATATATTAAGTGGAATTATATCTAATAATGTATCATAAATACTAGGTAATTCAGATACAGTTATTTCATTTGTTACATTTTTAAGTACTATACCTTTTCCTGGTTTAATAATGTATGCCAGTGTTATACCTATAGCTATAGCAATTCCACTGGTTACAGTAAATAATACAAAAGTTCTTATACCAATACGTCTAAGCTGTTTAATATCCTTTAATTCTAAAACAGCAGCAGTAATAGAGAAAAATACTAGTGGAACAACGATCATACGAATTAATCTTATGAATACGGTACCAAGGAATGAGCAAAATTCAGTTACATGCGCAATCCAAGCAACATCCTTTCCACCTGCCTTACTTAAAATAAGACCAAAGGCAGTACCTAAAATAAGACTGATAAAAACCAATTGATAATTTTTTAATTTCCTCTTTCTCATTTAAGACCTCCTTTAGATATTTATATTATAAAAAGACGCAGTCTTACATTTGTCTGTATTACTACGTCTTTTACATAATATTAATTTTACACTGTAATTATCAATTTGTCAAAAGTTAATGTAATAATATGGAAAATGCTTCGTTAAAATAGTATTAGCTTATAAGTACTAAGTTTTAAGCTAATTTCCTTTAACAATAGTTAAGTAATTGAATATTATAAATTATCATTAATATAATAGGATGGTAATGTAATGGGATCCAAGAGAAAAAGAAAAGCAAGGTTTATTGGAAAACAAAATAATAAATCTAATTCCTTATATCCAGCATTAGGGAATGTATTAAAGGGACCTAATTATGGATATATAAATGAGAGAGGGAACTTTGTCATAGAACCTAAGTTTGAAAATGCCTATGACTTTAATGAATTGGGTATAGCAATAGTTACTAAAAATAATAAAGCTGGACTTATAAATAAAAATGGTGAATATGTTGTTCATGCCATGTACGATAGTATCAGTCCTTATAAAGAGGGACGTGCTGTATATGTTTTAAATAATACTATGGGAATTATAGATGAAGGGGGAAATAGAATAACAAAGAAGCCTTATAATTTTGTTAGTGATTATAATGAGGGAAGAGCTGTTGTTGGAATTAAAGATGAAGAAACTGATTCCTATATATATGGATATATTGACCTCCAAGGAGATGAAATAGTTCCTCCAAGCTATCTTCAAGCTAATGATTATAAAGATGGGGTAGCCTTAGTAAAGATTGAGGATAATCTTTTTGCCCTATTAGATAAGGAAGGGAAAATAATAAATAGCTATAAATACTTTAGTGTAGGCCAATATGGAGAAGGATTAATGGTATTTGCAGAATCATCCACTAGTCCTTTGGGATATATAAATACTGAAGGGGAAGTTATTATAAAACCAATATATGCATCAGCAAGTGCCTTTAAGGATGGACTTGCAGTAGTAAGTACAGATGAATTATTTAATGCTAAATATGGTGCAATAAATAAAAAAGGTGAATATGTATATGATCCTATTTTTAGCAGGATAGAGCACCTGGGAGAAGAAAGGGTATCTTTAGGCCTGCCTTTAAATGAGGATATTCCCTACTGGTCAAGTATCTATGCTATAGGGGATACTGCAGGTAATAGGTTAAGTGATTTTAAATATTTAGCAGTAGGAAATTATAGTGATGGTTTAGCTTCTGCATCTGATAATAAATATACCTTTTTTATAGACAAGCAAGGAAACATAGTTACAAATCTTCCGATTGTTGAGGGCAGTGGGAATTTAATACTTTTAAATGAGATAATAAGGGCTAATATAGATTTTATTCCATATTATATAAAAAAATCAGGAAAGATAATTTATAAGCCTAATGAAACACTAAAACTTAATAATAAATATTCAATAACAAAGGTTAAGTATAAACCTAACTACAATTATTTAATTTATTATCCAAAGGTTCAAGGGGTATTAAATAGAGAGACAGAAAAAAGCATAAATGAAAGATTAAGAGAAATGTCTTATTTCTATCCTGATATGGATGAGGCTCTAGAAATAACAGAAGATGATGCACTAGAATATAGTTATACTGGAGATTTTGAAGTGGAATTTTTTAATAAGAATCTTTTAGTTCTTGATATGACAGGCTACTACTATCCCTTTGGTGCTGCCCATGGCATGCCTAACAAAAAAACTCCTAATATAGACTTAGAAACAGGGGAGTTTTATACATTAGCGGATTTATTTATGGGGGGAGTGTACTGGACTGGAGAATTAAATAAGATTATAGAAAATATGATAGCAACTGATCCACAATATGAAATACTTTTTGAAGATGGTTTTAAGGGAATAAAAGAAGATCAAGATTTTTATGTGGATAAGAATAATTTATATATTTATTTCCCACCATATGAAATAGCTCCATATGCAGCAGGTTTTGTTACCTTTAAAATACCTTTTACAGAAATTGAGGGTATGATAAATAAAGAGGGGAATTTCTATAAATCATTTAATTAGTAAGAAATGTAATGGGGACATTCCTCGTTACATTTTTTTATAATAAAATACCTTTGAAACTTATGTATATTTAACTAAAAAATACAAAAGATAATAGTTGAATAAAAGGATTTTCAAATAGAAACTAAAAAAGTGGAGGAATTAAGATGAGAAAAGTAAAGGATGAAGTATATTGGGTAGGAGCTACTGATTGGAAAGTAAGACATTTCCATGGAAATGAACTATCTACCCATCACGGAAGTACATATAATTCATACCTTATTAAAGATAAAAAAACTGTTCTTATAGATACCGTATGGGAACCCTTAACTGATAGATTCTTAGAAAACTTAACAGAAGTAATAGATCCCTCAAAAATAGATTATGTTGTTGTAAATCATGCTGAGCCTGATCACTCTGGGGCCCTGCCTGTAATAATGGAATATGCTCCAAATGCAACAGTTATTGTTTCAAAAAGAGGACTAGACAGTGTGAAAAGACACTATTATAAGGATTGGAATTTTAAAGTTGTATCTACAGGAGACAAAATAAATATAGGGAAAAATGATCTTGTTTTTATTGAAGCACCTATGCTTCATTGGCCAGACAGTATGTTTACATATTTAACAGGAGAAAACATATTATTTTCTAACGATGCTTTTGGACAGCATTATGCATCCTCAAGTATTTTTAATGATGAAGTAGATGAGGTGGAAGTTTATCAAGAGGCTATTAAATACTATGCAAATATTCTTACCCCTTTTAGTAAATTTGTAACTAAAAAAATAGATGAATTAAAAGGTTTTGGGCTGCCTGTAGATATGATAGCGCCAAGTCATGGTGTTATATGGAGAAAAGACCCTATGAAAATAGTTGATAAATACTATGAGTGGGCACAAGGTAAATCCAATAAAAGTGCAGTAGTTATTTACAACTCAATGTGGGGTGCAACTCATAAAATGGCAGAGTTTATAGGTAAAGGTCTAGGTGAAGGAGGTATAGAATATAAAATATTTAATACTTCTACTTCAGATAAAAATGATATATTAACTGAAGTTTTTAAATCAAAAGGTGTAATACTGGGCTCATCAACTGTTAACAATGGACTTCTAACATCCTTAATGCCTGTTATAGAAGACCTAATAGGCTTAAAGTTTATGGATAAGATCGGTGCTGCTTTTGGTAGTTATGGTTGGAGTGGAGAATCGCCAAAGCTTCTTAAAGAATATTTAGAAAAGGCTAAAATTAAGGTTGTTCAAGAGGAATTAAAGGTCAAGTATATGCCTGATGATAATGAGTTGGAGCAGTGTTTAGAATACGGAAAAAAATTTGCAGAAAAGATTCTTGCAGAATTTTAAAAATTAAAGATAAACATGTCGGGAATGCTTTTGTTCTTCCTGACATGTTTAATTTCTATTTGAGAAAATATCTATTCAAGGAATTTCTAGGTGAGTTGAATTTGGAGAAGGGTATGCAGACCTTTCTACAATAGCAAGATAATTTGTTATTCTGTAGAAACTTTATTTTTTATAGAATAGTTATAAATTTTGTGATTGAAGTCACAGAATAAAAAATCTATTTAGGTATAATATTAATAATTGATAATTTATAAAAATAGTTTGAAAAGTTAATCTTAACAAGTCTGAAAGGTTGATGAAATTTGGAAAAGAAAATTATAGATTTTAAAAAATCAGTCTATGAATTAGATAAGGAGAATCCGGAAGTAAGTATAATATTGGCAAGTGTAGGATTTGAAGTTCTACTACAAAGACCTGCCATGCTAGCAACAGCAGGAAGAGTTATGACTATACCAAAGGCTTCTAAAAAGAAAAATATACCCTTAGAAAAAATTAAAGAAGCTTTTATTGATAAGGGTTACGAAATAATAGAATAAAATAAATTAAGATTTTATTAAAGCTATTTACTTTGAAAAGAAAATAGACTATCTTAATAAATATTGGGTGTAAAATAAATAATATATAAATAAAAATATGGTGTTGCCTATGGCAGCCCCATATTTTTATTTAAAAAGCAGTTACTTAGACTTCCTAAAGGCTAAAGGGGTTTTTCCATGAACCTTTTTAAACATTTTCACAAAGTTTCCACAATAGTTATACCCAACTTTCTTAGAAATTTCTTCAATACTTAAATCAGTTGCGGATAATAAATTTTCTGCAATGGCCATACGAAGAGAATTAGTATATTCTCCAATTGACATATGATAATGGGAAGAAAAGCCTGCCTTTAATTTTTGTTCATTTAAGAAAACTCTCTTGCTTAAGTTTTTAATAGTTGGTGGATTGCAAGCTTCCTTTGTTAATATATCATGAGCTTTTTGTATTGCATTAATATCCGAAGCAGTCAATGTAATTCTCCTGTTTTTTCCTATTCTCACATCTCCATAATTTATTTGATTTGTAAAAGTATTTTCAGGTGAACTATAAATTTCATTGGTGATGATGGCTAAGGATTCTAAAATTTTGCTTTCTAAATAAATTGGTGTTAAAGAATCCTTAAGAGCTAGTCCCTGCAACTGTTGAATTATTGATACTATTTCTAGAGGAAGATATGGATAGGTATAATTATAAATAAAACTATTAAAACTAATGGAGTTGGGGAATTCTGGATGAATGATATCATCAAAATATTTTTTATATATTGTTATCTCTGCTCCATGAAAATGCTGTCCTTTTTTCCAAACCTGTTTTCCTTGAATATTTTTTTCAATTGTAAAGAAAGAAGAAGGGGTAAAAGAAGAAACAGGGTTATTTTCTATTTTAAATTCTGTAACCCCAGTATAAACAGTTCCAAAACGCATAAGCTCTTCATTATGATCAAAGGAAATAGAAAAATCCTTTGCAATAGTATAATCCCCAATACTAAAATCATAATATCCTTTTCGGCTATACTTAATAAAATGTCCAAATTCCGGTCTAGATTCATTTTTATATATTATGCGATTTTCTTCAGGGAAGGGTGAAAAGGTCATTTCCTTCAATACAAGTTGCTGAAATTCTAAGCTTGATTTTGAAAGCATCTAATAGTCTCCTTATTAATAAAATTTAATCTTTTATCTAATAATATATATGATATTAATTATAGCAGAAAATAATAAATTTATAAGTAAAATTATCATATTAGATGATAAAATTATTAAAATAGTTGAATATATTGAAGTGAGAATGAATATCATATACAATCAGCTTATGATAATTAATTTCAATAAAGAGAGATTAGAAAGAGAGCGTGGATTAATAATGAAGAAAAATTTATTAAAAACATTAGTAGTTTCTTGTTTAACTGCAATGATGCTTGTAGGTTGCGGAAGTAATGCAGCAGAACCAAAGGAAGAAACAGCAGAAAAAACTGTAACTGTAACTGATGTTAGAGGAGAAGTGGAAATACCAGAAAGTCCAGAACGAATAGTGGATTTAAGTGGAAATAGTGATATTTTATCAATACTTGGATACTCAGTTATAGGAACAGCAAATAGTGATGCTTACGATTACACTAAGTTCCCTGCATACTTAGAAGAAACCTTAAAGGGAGCGGAAATTTTAGGTTACAGCATGCAGGATACAATGGATATAGAAGCTGTTATGAACCTAAATCCAGATTTAATTATAATTTCAACAGTACAAGAAAAAATGTATGATCAATTAAAGGAAATAGCTCCAACAGTAATGATTCAATTAGAAGCATTAAATTGGAAGGAAGACGTAAGGGCTTTTGCAAAAGTATTTAATAAGGAAGATCTAGCAAATGAATGGCTTGCAAACTATGAAGCTAAAGCAGTTGAAGAAGGAAATAAAGTAAAAGAAGAGTTTGGTGAAGATACAACTTATCTTTCATTCCTAGCAAGTGGTGGACAATTCTTTATATTTGATGGAGCAGGTTTTGGTGATGTATTATACAAGGATATGGGACTAGCTAAACCAGCAGGAATGCCAGAACAAAGTGATATAAGCCTTCCAGTAGTTACATATGAAGGTTTAGCAGCAATAGAAGCAGATTATATATTTGTAATAGCAACTGATGAAGATTTAGCACAGCTTGAAAGCAATGCAATTTGGAATAACCTACCTGCAGTTAAAGAAGGTAAAGTAGTTAAATTACCAGCTTCACCATACTTTAACCAAGGTTATAGTTCAATAGGAAGAGATTTATTAGTAGATGAAATAGGTGAAATGTTAAATGGAACAAAGTAAAAAACATACAATGACCTTTACAATTTGCAGTATGTTACTTTTAATAGGAGGACTGGTTCTAGCCATAAGGCTGGGATCTGTCCCTATTGGCTTTTCGGAAATTTTTGACAGTATCTTTAATTACAGTGAAACTTTGGAACTTATGTTAGTTAGAGATGTACGTATTCCAAGAGCCCTTTCTGTATTATTTACAGGAGGAATTTTAGGAGTAACAGGAGCAATGATACAGGGAGTTACTAGAAATCCCATAGCAGAACCTTCAATTTTAGGGGTTAGCCAGGGAGCAACCTTAGTTATTGCAGTATTTTATGCACTAGGGATAACCATAAATACTTCAAATGTTATGGCAGCAGCCTTTATAGGAGCCTTAGCAACAGGTTTAATAGTTTTAGGATTTATATCTAAAAAGGCAAATAATAATTCAATTGCCAAGATACTTTTAGCAGGAACAGCTATGAGTACATTTTTTATTTCTTTAACAACTATAATTGGACTTTTATCTAACCAAGCACAAATGATTGGCTTTTGGGTTTCTGGAGGCTTTAGAAATGCAAGCTGGTCAGATTTTAAATTAGTTTTTATATTTGGAATTATTGGACTTATAATAGCAATTTTATTATCACCAAAAATAAATATTTTAAATCTTGGAGATGACGTTGCCATAGGCCTGGGGGAAAATCCAGAAAAAATAAGGTTTTTTAGCCTAATTGTAATGATACCAATGTGTGCAGCAGCAGTTGCTGTAGGTAAAAACATTGCTTTTGTTGGTCTTATTGTGCCACAAATAGTAAGAAAATTATTAGGAGAAGATTATAGAAAGAATATACCTTGTTCATTTTTACTTGGGGCAGTTCTTTTAACATATGCAGATATAGCGGCAAGAATGTTATTTGACCCTTATGAAACTCCTATTGGAGTTTTCACATCATTAATAGGAATACCATTTTTTATAGCAATAGCTAGAAAGGAGAGAGGATAATGAAGAAAAATAAATTTAAAATAGTTTTTACAATTTTATTTGCTTTATTACTTATCTCCTTTTTCGTCACCTTATGCTGGGGTACATATAAAGTATCTGTAGGAGAAGTTATAAATACCTTATTAGGAAAGGGTACAAAGCTTCAAAATGCAGCAATTTTAAATCTTAGGCTGCCAAGAATGTTAGTTGGAATTTTTGTAGCTATTGCCTTATCAACAGCAGGTTCAGTTCTGCAAACTATAACTAAAAATGATTTAGCTGACACAGGAATAATAGGAATAAATGCAGGAGCAGCAGTTGCAGCAGTACTATTTATTACATATCAAACAGCCAATTACTATAGTGAACTTGGAGAATTATCTATTTATGTTCTTCCTTTTATGGCGGTAGTTGGTGCTGCAGTTTCAGCCTTTGCCATGTATATGCTATCAAGCAGAAATGGAATTAGGCCCAAAAGACTTTTATTAATTGGTATAGGCATTAATGCAGGTCTTAATGCCTTTATTACTTTCTTTACCTTTAGAGGCGGCGTTGGAGATTATAATAGAGTATTAGTATGGACATCAGGAAGCTTGTGGGGTGCAGGCTGGAGTTATGCCAAAGTGATTATTCCAATAGTTTTATTAATGTTTATAGTAGTATTATTGAATCATAAAAAGTTAGATGTTTTAAATCTTTCCGATGAACTTTCCATATCCCTTGGATTAAACTTAGAAAAAGAAAGAAAGAGATTTTTAACCTTTGCAGTAATATTAGCAGGAAGTGCCACAGCTTTTGCAGGAAATATTGGATTTTTAGGACTAATATCACCTCATATAGCAAGAAAATTAGTAGGGCCTTATCATAAAAATTTTCTTGTAATATCAGCTATGATTAGTACTATTATAATTCTTCTAGCAGATGCAGTTTCAAGAAATCTATTTTCCCCAATTGAAATACCAGTGGGGATAACTGTGTCAGTATTTGGAGTACCATACTTTATTTATTTAATGATGAAGGAGAAATAATTATGGAAGCTATTAGTGTAAAGAATTTATCAGTTTCATATGAAAAAAATAATATAATAGAAGACATGAATTTATCAATACCAGAGGGTAAAATAAGCATAATAATTGGTGCAAATGGTTGTGGAAAATCAACATTATTAAAAACCATTTCTAGAATTAATAAGCCTAAAAGTGGAGATATATTCATTAAGGGTAAAAATATAAAGAAAATAAAAGAAAAGAATATAGCTAAGGAAGTAGCTTTCCTTCCTCAAGGACCAGTATGTCCAAGTGGACTAACAGTAAGAGAACTTGTGGCTTATGGAAGATTCCCTCATCAAAAAATCATTGGTGGTTTAAATAAACATGATAAAGAAGTAATAGAATGGGCAATAGAAGAAACAGGACTAGGAGAATTTGCAGATAGGGAAGTTGAAAGCCTATCTGGTGGTCAAAGGCAAAGAGCTTGGATTGCAATGGTACTAGCCCAAGAAACAGATATTATCATGCTTGATGAGCCTACTACCTACTTAGATATGTCTTATCAGCTAGAGGTATTAGAGGTCTTAGAAAAACTAAACAAGGAAAAAAATATTACAGTAGTTATAGTCCTTCATGAATTAAACAATGCCTGCAGGTTTGCAGATAATATAATAGGTCTTAAAAAAGGAAAGATTATTTGTGAAGGAAAGCCTATAGATGTAATTAACAAGGAAACTTTAAAAGAAATATACGGAATAGATGCTAATTTACAAATTAGTGAAAATGGACAATATCCAATATGTATGGAATATGAGCTTTTTAGGGAGGGACCATGAAAAATAAAAACTTTATAATAATTGTAGTAGGGCAGATTATATCCCTTTTTGGAAATGCTATTCAAAGATTTAGTATGTCCTTATATCTATTAGAGTTTACAGGCAGTACAGCTGTCTTTGCTAATATACTGGCAATTTCAACAATACCCTATATTTTATTTGCACCTATAGCTGGTATGTTATCTGACAATGTAAATAGAAAGAAGATAATGGTTCTTTTAGACTTTGCCTGTTCTGCAGTAATTGGTATTTATGCCCTTATCTTATTACAAGGAAAAGATCATGAATTAATTGCTGCTACAGTAATGTTTATTTTATCAATTTGCTATACCCTGTATGGCCCAGCTGTGACAGCCTCAATACCCCAGGTAGTTAGTGAAGATAGCTTAACATCAGCCAATGGAGTAGTAAACCAAGTTGGGTCAGTAGTAAATTTTGCAGCCCCAATACTAGCAGGAATTTTATATGGAATTGTAGGAATAAAAGTAATAGTTGTTATTAATGCTGTATGTTTCTTTATATCAGCAATAATTGAATTGTTTTTAGATATACCAGATGTAGAGAAAAAAGAAAAGATTGAAAAGCCTATAATTAAATCCTTTATAGATATGAAAAATAGCTTCCTTTATTTAAAGAAAGAAAAGAAAGTAATTTTAGGAGTAATAGCTTCTTATGCCCTATGTAATATTTTCTTAGTGCCTATTTTAACAATAGTAGCACCATATTTTATAAACATATTTTTAGACTTACCTTCAAAAATATACGGTATAGTAGAAGGAATATTTGTTTTAGGTATGATTATTGGGGGCTTTTGGATAAGTGTAAGGCCAAAGATGTTTTCAATGAAGAAGGTTCATTATACATATTTCCCAATGATTACGGGGGTTATCCTTATGTCAGCCTTAGGAATGATTAAAGCTAATAACTATATGGTAGCAATTTTATTTTCAATTTGCGGTATGGCCATAATGATGTCCTTATCCTTATCTAATGTTCTAACACTAACCTTTATGCAAAAAGAAGTTCCAGGAGAAATGTTAGGTAGAGTAAGTGCCTTCTCAACTGCCATTGCAACTATTAGCGTGGCACCAGGCCAGCTTTTATATGGACAAATTTTAGATACGGGAATACCAATGGGAATCATATTTTTATTGACGGCCCTTGCTAATTTTGGGTTGATTTTGTTTGTTAGGTGGAATGTGAGGGAACTTTAGTTCAGTTTGGAGTGT
>ERZ773359.5137-NODE-5137-length-12832-cov-735.356030_pt1 | contig 12832 bp, 10 predicted proteins | sample MGYA00374955_ERZ773359 | MGnify/ENA primary metagenome ERZ773359 (study PRJEB29098, sample SAMN04486028) | biogas fermenter metagenome | study: EMG produced TPA metagenomics assembly of the Biogas fermentation microbial communities from Germany - Plant 4 DNA1...
GGATCGTTGTTTTCTTTTTGCACTTGAAAGATAGTATCAAATGAATTGAAAACTTGGTAATTATTATCGTCAAAATAATAACCAAGATAAAACCCTAATGGAAGAGTAAAGTTTAAAGCAGTATTTTTATCTACATCTTTTAACCACCAACTTATGTTGTTTAAAGCTTGAACTACCCCAGATGGATGAGGTACATCCTTCAATGTCTTAAATGCTTGAATGTTTAACTGAGTTGCTTCTACATATTTTTCTTCATTCTTTTTTTCTCTTGCATCAGCCATAAGGATAAATCCCTTATTAACAGGATTGTTTTCGTATGCTTCACTCCAATGTCTAATCTTTTCCATACTTTCATTGGAGTCATAATACAATTCTCGTATGTTTCTTAAAGATTCTACAACGAGTCCTCTAACATATTGAGGAATATTACCAAAGTTATCTCTTAATTCTTTGTATATTACTTCAACTTCTTTGACATCTTTTAACCTATTTAAAATAATCAATTTTTGTTCTAAAAAAAGATAATACAAACCACCTTTTGATAATCCTTTTATTCCTTCTTCAATTTTTTCAAGTGCTTCTTCATATTTTGCATCCCATTTTAATTTCAATACATCAATGTAATTAATAACTTCTTCATGTTGTTTTATTGATTCATTTTTTAAATACTTACTCATATAATTTAAAAACGGTTTTGAAAACTGACCAAAGTTGAGTATTTCTATAATATCTTTTAGATTCATCTCCAATTCCCCCAACCGATATATAATCTTTTAGTTACTGAATCGGTACCTAAAATTTACTTAGGATTGTTTTTCCTATAATGTTAACGTCTTGTAGAAACAACATATTTTTTATTACAAAAATTATTATATCATAACCTTTATTATTCTTGACATAAAGCAAAAGTAGGAGAAGATAAAATGTAAAAAACGAGAAGTTGTAACATTTATTTTTAGAAATTCAAAAATAACAATCCTTTGTTTATGCATATTCTAGAAGTTGACAAAACACTTGAAAACCATATGGAAAAGAGTATGATAAGTAGTGAAAGGGTGTTTATCTTAAATTATGTGGGGGGTCAAAAATGAAAAAGGTGCTTGTTATAGTAATTATGATGATGCTGTTTTCATTTGGAACAATTACTTTTGGAGGAGATGATAAGGATACGGTTAAAACAAATATGTTGGAAACTGGAGCTATGATGAATATTATTGAAGAAAGCTGGTAAATGTGTATTTTAAACTTTTAAAGAGTATTGGGAAAAGGATCAAAAAGATGAGAAATGTTTAGAAATCAGGAGAAAATTATTAAATAGAGAATAAGAATTAAGACTATTAGCCGGCAAATAGTAATCCTGGAGAGAAGTAAAATTTAAAATGAGAGGATGTGAAGAAATGTATAAATTAAATGAAGCCAATTTATACGAAAGTCCAGAACGCGCTGTTCATCAAGAATACTCAGATCCTGCACTCGAATGGAAAATAACTTTTAGGGTTTTTATTTAAAAAAAGAAAAAGTATAGGGGAAAATAAGATATTTGCGCGCAAAGGAAACATCCTGCAGGTTAAGGAATCTAAAAATTAGTAGTGAAAGGAGGTCAGACTAAATGATCGAACTTAAATCGAAAGGGAATAGGACTCCATCAGGAGGATGTGGTGGAATTGGTTGTGGAGCTTGTGCAAGAATAAGATAAAAAAGTAAGATTCGTGCTCTTTTCTCATTTGCTTAATTTCTATTAAGGGAAAAGGACACGAATAGTTCAATTGATCAAAAAGATAAAGTAAAAAATCTTTTTATATATATGTTGAAAAGACTCCTAAAATAAATAAAAGTAGATATTAACAATTGTTTTATTGAATCATTTTTTAGGGGGTGATAAGGTGAAAAATCTAAAATTAGAATTATTCAAAAGAAACTTAAATAAATTAAAAAAAGATCTTTTTCTTTTTTCGAAGGGAAACGGACAAGAAGGAATTTTATTTCATAAACCTTCACTTAAGATTTACTATTTAAAAGAACCTTATAAGCAAATCTTCTATGAACTTTTAAATGAAGTGGATGATTCTTGCCTATATAACTGGCTAAAAAAGAATGAAAATGTTGTTTTGCAGTTTTAGAACGAAATAGAATTTTTTTTAAAGTACAAAATTAACAATACTTCTAAAAGTTTAGAAAGATTGGCTCTTCTTGTTTCACAAGAGTGCGGCCTAGAATGTAAATATTGCTATGCAAGAGGAGGTAGCTACGGGAGAAATTCTTTTATGAACAATGTCACAGCAAAAAGAACTTTAGAAATTTTTGTTAATTTATTTAATGATATTGAAACAGTTCAATTTTTTGGTGGAGAACCTTTATTAAATATAAAATGTATTGAAGAAACAGCTCTTTATGTCAAGTATCTTTATCAAAAAGGGATTTTAAAGAAAAAGCCTATACTCAATATTGTTACGGGTATGGGTGTCTCAAAAAAAATAATCGAAGAGCTAAAAACACTTGTAGAACAATTTTCAGAGTTTAAGTTTGAAGTAGTTGTTAGCATAGATGGTCCAGAAAGAATTCAAAACTATTTAAGACCTTTCAAGGGAGGATACCCTTCTTTCGAAATTATAAAACGAAATATGGAGCTTCTACAACAAATTAATCAACCTCAATTAGTAGAAGTAACCTACACAAACTTTCATGTAAAAAACGGATTTAAACCCAGTGATCTAAAGTCATTCTTTTATACAGAATTTAAAATAGAAAATATTATGATTGTTCCCGTAATATCAAAAAATCCTGAGATCGCACTTAGCAATAGAGATTCTGTATTACTGAATGAATATCAAGAGGCAATAAATCAATATCAAAATGGAAATAATAGTAAAATCGATTTAATAAACGAACTAGTAAATCAAATCCTAGAGCAAGCACCTAATCCTTATTTTTGTGGAAGTGGGATTAATAGTTTTGCAGTTGATTCAATAGGGAATATTTTTCCATGCCAGCTTTTAGTTGATAATAATGATTTCTCATTAGGGAATGTATTTGAGAGTAAAGTAAAATTAGAAAATCTTTTAGCAGTATCACAACAAAAATATAGTAAAACATTTGATAAAACCAAGGATAAAAGATGTTCTAATTGTTTTTTAGAATATTATTGCCGTGGTTGTCCTATAGCGCCTTTTCTTTTGGGAGATCAAATGAAAATACCTCATGAAACCTGCAAGCAATTTAAAAAAAGCGTAAAAGACTCTATTTTAATTAAAATCAAAGAAGATCTTTTGGAATCAAACTATTGATCAAACGAATAATTGGAGGTTATTGTATGAACAAATATGCGAAAAGGCTTATAAAATATGGTGTAAAAAATTATAAAAGATATATGATTATTGTACTTATCTTAGGGATAATAACTATTATATTTGGTTTGCTGAGACCTTTTTTCCTTCAATACTTAATTGACGAAATAATATCACTTCAAAAAATTAATATTTTACCCTATTTTTTAATTTTTTTGATAGGGGTAGTAGCTTTAGAAAGATCATTCAATTATTTTTTTAATACTTACCATCGAAAAGTTAACTTTCTAACTATTAAAAATGAACAGATAAAATTATACAATAAAATTCAAAACTCTAAGTTTGTGGAATATTCTAAGATTGATTCAGGCGATATAATGAGTAGACTTTTGTCAGATATTGACGAAAATGCCTACACAATGGCACTAGTACTTCCTACTATGATTTTCAACTTTTTATGGTTATTTGTTATCTCTTTAGTTTTGATTTATCTAAATTGGCAATTATCTTTGATTGTTTTTGTTTCTTTACCCTTTTATTGGATTATTATAAGGAGTTCGCAATCGAAATTGCAAAACTACTCAAAAAATGAAAGAGAATCTTTTGGAAAATTAACTTCTACAATAAAAGAAAAATTAGATGGGCAACTTGTTATAAAAGTATTAGGAAAAGCAAAGTATTTTTTGGATTCAATTTCTAATGATGCCACTAATTGGTCTGAACAGGCAACTAAAGTAGGAATATTTCAAATAACTATCTTAAATATCGCATATTTCATAAATTATATAACACCTGTAATTGTCTTAGGAATTGGAGGATTATTTGCGATAAGAGGAAATATGTCCTTGGGCACTTTAATTGCATTTTATTCTTTTGTACCATGGATTTATGAACCAATTAGCATAATAAATGAGAATTTAGTCCAAATACATAGGGCAGAACCTCTTTCACAAAGGTTCTTTGAAATACTTGATCTTCCAGAAGAAGAAAGTGATGGAATTTATTCTTTTCCTAAAAATTATGACATTAAATACAACAAAGTTTCTTTCACATACAAAGACGAGTTAGTTTTAAAAGATATAAACCTATACATAGACAAAAACGAAAAGATAGCCATAGTTGGAACTAGTGGTTCAGGTAAAAGCACCATGATGAATCTACTTGTTAGATTGTACGATCCAACAAGTGGAGAAATATTGTTAGAAGATAAAAACCTAAAAGAATATAACCTACCAGAGATAAGAGAACATATAAAACTGGTAAGAGGTAACGATCCATTATTCAACATGAGTGTAAAAGAAAACATAATGCTGGGTGATGAATTCACTGACCAAGAGTTCAACAAAGCTGTCAAAAAAGCAAAGGTAGATAAATTTATAGACCCATTAGATGAAGGATACGATACGATAGTAGGAGAAAGAGGAAGTAAGTTATCAGATGGACAAAGACAAAGGGTAGCCATAGCAAGGGCATTGATAAGGGAACCAAAGATATTGATATTAGATGAAGCGACATCAGGAGTAGACTCACAAACAGAAGAAGAGATATTTGAAGAATTAAAAGAATACGATATGACGTTGATAATAATATCTCACAGGTTATCGACGATAAGAAAGGCAGATAAGGTAGTAGTATTAAAAGATGGAGAAATAATAGGAGAAGGAACACACAATGAATTAGTAGAAAGTTCTCCTATTTACAAAGAGATTATTGAAAGTCAGTTGGTGGTGTGAAAAGAAGATTTTTTAAAAATGAAATTTTAAATTTAAAGTAGGTTCAAGGTGGAGCCCTCTCCCCTTCCTTGGTACAAGGTACGAAAGAGATACTATGTTGCGCTTAACTAAACATCTTTAACGTTTCAACAAACTTCTCTCTTTCTTTTCCTTCAAAAACATAGAAAGAAATTGCTGAGGGTCTTCTTTTTAACGTGTATTTTTTCACAAATACATTGATTTCTTTTGGTACTTTTGGTCTTAATTCTTTTGGTATGTTTTTTATTTCATCATACCTTCCATAGTTCATTATGTACCTTTCTATTATATCTTTCTGCTTTGAATCAGCTTTTAGGTATTTTTCTATGAACTCTTGTAAATGTATCTTATTTAAGTCTTTCATGAACTTTTTTACAAGCTCTTTTCTTGCCAAATAAAAAGGATGTTCTTTGAAAGTTATATCTTTGTTTGTGTAAGTTTTTTGTTCTTGGTTGGTTGTTAGTAATGAATCAATGTCTATTTGTAGAGGTTTTTCAAATATTGAGTTTATTAACTCTCTTGTGTAATAATCACATCTTCCTTTGATTAAACTTCCACTTTCTATGTCTTTAATTACTCTTTCTAATTTAACCTCTTGCTTGTAATAATGAACAAGATACGAAGTAAAAAATTCAGTGAGTTGCTTTTCTACCTCTAACTCCATAAATTTGTAAAAGTTTTCTTCAAACTTCTTGTCTATATCTTTCTTTTTTAATTCTTTTATTATTGGAATAGCAAGAGAACTGTTTATTTCAAATTCAAGATTGTCTATTATGTTTCTCAATGTATTTGGCTTTATTTGCTTTGTTATCCCAGATAAGAAATTATCTAAAGTTCTTTTTGAGATGTTTAGTTCTTTAATAGAAACTTGTTCTTTTTCTATTTCTTGTTTTAGAAAGTTTCTTAATGCCTTTGTGTTTTTGTGATTACCTTTTTTAATATTAATTACAAAGCGTCTAACTTCATAAATTGTGTTTGTATAATCTTTCCATATTATTTGTCTCTTTTCATAATCCAATTTTGAAAACACTTTGGAGAAAATAAAAGCTGTTTCATACATCATTGGATCGTTGTTTTCTTTTTGCACTTGAAAGATAGTATCAAGTGAATTGAAAACATTAAAGTTATCATCATCAAAATAATAACCAAGGTAAAATCCTAATGGAAGAGTAAAGTTTAAAGCAGTATTTTTATCTACATCTTTTAACCACCAACTTATGTTGTTTAAAGCTTGAACTACCCCAGATGGATGAGGTACATCCTTCAATGTCTTAAATGCTTGAATGTTTAACTGAGTTGCTTCTACATAATTTCCTTCATTCTTTTTTCCTCTTGCATCAGCCATAAGGATAAATCCTTTATTAACAGGATCGTTTTCGTATGCTTCACTGTATTTGTGAAGAATACTCGTTAAAAAGGAGACCCTCAGCAATTTCGTTCTATGTTTTTGAAGAAAAAGAAAGAGAGAAACTTGTTGAAACGTTAAAGATGTTTAGTTGAGCACAAAAGCAATTTGGAAATTAGACCAAAAATATAGGAAAAATAGAAATAAAAAAGATATTAGACTTAATTTCGATTTTAAGAGAAGTTCCTTACTCGCGAATATGAACCTCTTATACTAAAGAGGCTTATTATACATAATTTTCAAATAACCAAGTCATGCAGACGATTTTGAACTTACTAAAAATGATGTAATAAAAAGGTACGAAAAAGGAGAAATTGTTGGAATAATTGTACTTAATGTTAGTAAAAGAGAGTTTGAAAATTAAAAGTAATAAATATAATTCCCCTATTTACACTACCAACTGACTTTCAGTGATTTCTTTGTAAACAGGAAAGCTTTTTATTAATTCGCTGCGTGTCCTTTCGTCTATTATCTTTCCATCTTTTAATACTGCTACCTTCAAAACCGATTATATTTAAATTTAAAAAGAACTATTTTTTATTAGTTCATATTTTTTTTCTACTGTTTTAATCTCACTTTCGAAAAGAAAACAGTTGAAAACTAAGTTTGCTTTTGTATTTTGAAAAGAAGAAAATAAAGTTAAAAATTCTAAAATTATTTGTAGATTATCTGGATAAGAAGATACTAAATATTTTAATTGTTCTAATTTCATTGAAAGAACTTCAAGGGAAGCGTTTAAATAATTAATACCATTCCAAATATTATAAATATACATTAAATTATTATCATTTTGTTCGATAACTAACAAATTTAAATCTTCCGTTTCTGTAGCTTTGAAAGAAGAAGATGTAGTTTCAAAAAATACTCCTAAAGTAAAATTAAAAGAATCAGTGTAAGATATAGTAACTTCAGGCTTTAAAGAAAATGTATTGTTTAATTCAAATTGGTTGCCGATCCTAAGTGTGTATGATAAATTTGGATATTCTTGATCATAAGTATTTTCATAAGATAAAGTGTTTGAAATTGTTGGAATATTTGTATAGTATTTTGGAGATAAAGTAATAAAATAAAATTCGTTAATATTTTGTGTTTTTCGAACAAATTTTTCTAAATACTCTGAAGTATAGTATGTATTTAAAAAGAATTCAATATATTCTTCAAAAATGAAATTTGATATATTTTCAACTTCTTCACTTTGACTTACTAAAAGGTCGAATTGTTTCTTGTTTAACTCAAACAAATTTTTGATATTATTATAATCAGCTTTATATTGTGAAATTATTATTTTGTTGTCTAGATAACTGTTGTAGTCTATTTGTTTGTTTTTATACTCTTTTTCTATCTCTTTTTCTCGTTTATCAAAATGATAATAATTATCTTCATAAAGATTAACAATATTTTTTAGATACATATAATTTAGAATGGAAGAAAAAATAGATATTATCTGTTCTTTTTCTATATCTATTTTTTGAAATTTTGTTTTCATTATCTCTTTTTCTTTTTCTTGCTTCATTTTACCGATAAACAGTATATTCCTCAAATCATTTGAAAAATTTATATTATAACTATCTTGGTTAATAATCAATCCTATTGAAGGAAGAATATTAAATTTGATATTATCTCGTTCACTAATTTGAGTATTTAATTGATTTTCTATAATTTTTTTATTGTAGGTATCAATTGTTTGGGAAATTTTTTCTATGTTATTGTACACATTAGCTGAAATAGTTAAATTTATTATAATAAACAATATTGTTGAAACTTTTCTAAGCACGTATATTTTTCACCTTCTTTATGCAATAGCATCTTTCAAAGAAAACTTCTTAAAAATGTGCATTTACCTGGATTACTTTCCGCCTTTAATAGTATTTCTTATAAATAAAAAGGTAAATGCACAAGCTAAAATCGTGTTTTTTAAACTATCAGAGTTTTACATAACAAATAATTACAGAAACATTAGAAAATATCAGCAAAAATATAATTATTCAATATTCCACCTCACAACTTTGTGAGGAATAGCAAGATCAAAAAAATATCTTTTCAATTCTCCTTGGTTGTAAATTACAATATATCCCTTAGTTCCATTTTCTTCCTTTAATGCATCAAATTTCGGATAGTAAAAGAATTCTGAACTATTAATGTATAATTTTATATTTAAATCTTTATCAAAAATGTATATTTCAGTTTCACCTTTCGACAAAATCAAGTTATTTTCAAAGTTAATAAAAGAACTGTTTATTATTGAATCTTGCCCTAATTCGACTCCCTTTTCTTCTACATATTTGTTATCTTGTGCTGATAATTTATAAACACCTCTAAAACTTGTTGTACCGTTTTGATCTTCTTTGTCTTCCATATAATATACGTATAGACTGTTATCAATTATTTCTAAATTAGTATATTGAATAAAATTTGATGATTCAACTGACTCGGGGTATATTTTTACAGCTTCCTTTCCCACTATTTTGAAAATTCCTTTGATATAATCTAAGACGTATATTTGTGAATCTAAAATGGCTATGTCGCTCAACATCATTGATTCGTTTAATTCTATTTTATTAAGGAACTTTCCATTAGTATCATACATTTTAATGATGTTAGAATAAGCTACGTACAGTGCTCCATTAGAGTAACTTAATCCTCCAATATATAAAAGTTTTGTGTAGTCTTCTTGATTTATAAGACGTGGAGTTAATTTAGTTAGAGGATGAATTATTTCATCAGTTTGCAAGTCAATAACTCCTTTAATATTTCCTTTTGCATCTAATAGAGCAACTGCTTTGTTTTCCAATAACAAAAAAGTCTGGCTACTTTCGCTCTCTATATTCAAAATTTGGTAATAGACTCCACAATAATTAACGATAAAATTTTCATCGAGCTCTAAATCAACAGCGAATATACTGAAAGATAAAATAATAAAAATACCGATCAAACCAAACTTGTTTTTCATAATGACATCTCCTCATATAAGCAAGCTTTCATGTCTGAAAACTTGCATTGATTTTGTTTGATCTAAATTAATAGTTTAAACTTGTAAGATAAATTATTGAACTCCGATTAAATCTTTAATTTTGTAGTTTTTTTATTATTGGTAAAATTTCATATATTTGGTAATTTTCTTTCGTTACCAATATTAAAAATCCTCTGTAAGCTAACAATTTTATTGGTTCTTCAACGAAAGGTTCTTCACTAATTGCTTTAGTTGAATATTTTCCTTCTTCATTTTGAACAATGACAGATATTTTAAGTTTATTATCTGATACGGAATGATATACTATGAATATATTTTCTAAGGAATCAATTGCAAAACTATGGATCTTATTACCTTTTAATTCTTCTAACAAAATAGTATTTAGAAATCCATCTGTTTTGTATTGGTAAATTCTGTTTGAAGAATCTCTGATATATAAATCTCCTTCTTCCGAGGTTATTGCTTCCTCAAATTGTGCAGTACTTATTCCTTATATGTTAATTTTTTCAGTTGCTGGAAATGATAAAATGATTTCTCCAGTTATATCCATAAGTTTAATTTCATCTTCCTTTTTATCTACGACCCAAAAATCCCCATTTGAAGAATCATAAGCTGTGGATAGTAATAGATCATTTTTAGAGTTTATTCCAACATCTATAGTATTAACTAAATCACCTTCTAAAGAAAAAAATACTATCTCTTTTATTTTTTCTGAGTAGCCAACAATGAAGTTTGAAATTTCATTTGATTGAATAAGGCTTTTTTCTTCCGAAGCGGCGTCTCTTTGCCTAACAAAGATTAAATTACTTATTTCATAATCTTGATATTCTTTTCTAGGAAATATATGTATAATATCGTGCGTTGCAAATTTATTAGGTTGTATAACAGAGTAAATCTCTATATAGGATTCAATTAAAACGTTGTTAGGTTTTGAATATATGTAAAATTTATAATCTCCTAAAGAAAATGCATCTGTAACTGGTATTAGTTTATCTGTTGTAAAAGAAACAGTTGGTGAAAGATTAAAAACAACATTCCCTTTTTCTTCTGCAAACAAAAAATTACACCAAATGATAGAGAATAATACTAATAAAACAAATTTTGTTTTAACTTTTGTAATGCTTTTCACTTTAATCACCTTCTCGCATGATATTTAATCAAGAATCATAAAATTTTCAAGGTTCGAAAAAATTTATTTTCTTCTCTTAGTTAGATTCTTTAGAGTTTGTAAGAATAAATATTCGATTTTTTGAGAAATCTTACTCTTTTATCCAAGAGTCTTATCTATGTTGTTTATTGTGGGCTCGTTGTATTCAGTATATATTCAAAAAATTTTAGCAGTTCTTTTTCCGTTTGGTATTTCCTTAATTTTTTTAATTTAGTTCTTTAGATGATATAAATTTGTTACTTTTTGTGCATTGCTCATATTTTATTTTTTCTACCTACTATTTTTGGAAAAGAACAATTTTTTAACATTAATTTTTGATTGACTGAATAAAAAAGTTATAAATTCGAGTGAGAAGAAGAGAAAATTTACTCTCTTCCACCCTTTCGAATATTACAAGTAGAAAGATTTGATAAGTCAATAGTAAACGTAACCACTAAGTATTGGATATAAAGGAACTGTAGCAGACCATGAACCTGTATCGGTTATATTTCCAAAAATGCCACGATATTGAGCGGAGCCCATATGTTTGTTTATCTGCCAATCAACATACCAATCAACACTACGTAATGGAGGAAGATTAACGGATGAAGAAACCGTATCTGTAATAGTTTGTCCATTAGAATATCCTATGTGAGCTTCCACTACACTTGTGAATCCACCTGATGTGCTTATAGTAACATTCTTAGACACAGACCTACTAAATGTTGCAGTTATATATAAGTCTTGATTGGGATTTCGGTTAGTAGCACTTGGAGATGAAGCGTATTTAGTTTCTTGAGTAGTTGAATGGCTGGTAATTTCCCATCCAGCATAGATGGTGATCGAAAAACTAAGTATGACAACTAAAAATAGTACAATCATAACTTTTTTCATCATCTTTCTGCACCTCCTCTCGCTTTCAATTTTATTTTCCTGTAGGATTAATATATGCCAGCTAATAATCCTTCCCTTTAATAATACATTCCCAACTTACCAAACATTTCTCATATTTTTAATCCTTTTCACAATACTTTTTACAAGTTTAAAATATACACTTACCAACTTTCCTCAGCATAGCTTACAATTTTTTCAGGATTTATTGATTCTAAACTTGATATTATTTCTTCATCTCCTCCAAAACCAATGCCTCCTAATAACAATACCCCTATCAATAAAATAACAACAAACTTTTTCACTTTTTTCTTACAAACTCAAAAGACCAATCACTATTTTCATCATACACTTTTCCATATGATAAACAAGTGATATTTTTACCGAGCTCAAATATAGATTGGAATATATTTTCAGAGATTGGCTCAAAAAAGCTTATGTAAACTTTAATTTCGATGTTTTTTATCGTGTTTTATACTCTGTTTTCGCTTTCCCTTTTTTGATAAGGGTTATGATACAATAGTTTAAAGATAAAAAAGTAACTGTATATTCACTCGTTAACATTGGAACAAAAGTAAATATTATGTTATTTTTAAATGACAATTGTACAACAAAAACAGGTATTCATAAGGAGATAATTCAAATGCTTTTAAAATTAGTTACCAAGTTATCAACTTACGGACAGTTTGGAAGGCCATTCATGAACTATCTTGAATCAATTTCTTTAAACAATGAAACAATAGAGTATATAGAAATATTGAAATTATTTTGGGATAATAAGTATGATGAAGTCCTTGAGACTATAGAAAGAAACATTTCAAAACTACGAAAAGGTAGTTTGTATTATCTACTTTTATCTATTAAACTGTCAGCTTTGCACAGATTAAAAAGAGAGCAAGAAGTTAAAGAGATTTATGATGAATTAAGAGACAACTTTGGGAATATTCCACGGTATGTAAGAGGAACTGTTGTAGAATCTCTAAGAAATATACGAGAACTGTATTATGACTCCGATGAAAATATTGAAACTATTAGACATTGGAGCGAAATATATGAAAACAATCCTGTTGATAAAGGGTTTATCCTTATGGCTGATGCAAGAGGAAAAAAGAATGAAGGAAATTATATAGAAGCAGCCAAGTTAAACATTCAAGCATTTAAGACATTGAAGAATGTACCTCATCCATCTGGGATGGTAGGGGCTTTAAATAACATAAGTTGGTGGTTAAAAGATGTAGATAAAAACATTTCTTTAAACTTTACATTTCCATTAGGATTTTATGCATCCTATTACTTCGATGATGATAATTACAAAGTTTTCAATTCATTTGATACTATCTTTCAAGTGCAAAAAGAAAACAACGATCCAATGATGTATGAAAC
>ERZ773359.5138-NODE-5138-length-12832-cov-4.815841_pt1 | contig 12832 bp, 13 predicted proteins | sample MGYA00374955_ERZ773359 | MGnify/ENA primary metagenome ERZ773359 (study PRJEB29098, sample SAMN04486028) | biogas fermenter metagenome | study: EMG produced TPA metagenomics assembly of the Biogas fermentation microbial communities from Germany - Plant 4 DNA1...
GGATGCCCTTTGGAAGGCGTTAGATTTTTCTTAGGATATGAGCTATAGAGTTACCTGTGACCCGTAGGGTTACCAAAATCAATACCCTTGTGAACTGTACATATGCTTATTCTGTATAGCTGTATAGCTTTCTTAGATTAGCTAAAAAACCCATAGAGGAATACCCTAGTTACTTGCAGCCCGTAGCACGCAGCAAGACCCTAAAGGAATACCCTAAGCTCGCTACAATATACAGCTTATCAATTCATCAAGGCTAATATTTTTGAAGTAATCATCCACATTGACATCTTTCAATGCATTTCTTATGTGGCTTTCCTCATAGCGTACCCCTTTAAGAAGTGATTGGATATCCTCCAGATTACCGCTTCCGAAGAAATCTCCATAAAACCTTATGTCTTGGATGATTCCATCTTTAACATTTGCTAATGTCTCAATCTTTCCGCTGGAAAATCTTTTGGATTGTTTTACATTGAATTCAGGTGATTCGCCGTAGTTCCATTCCCATTTGAGATATTTATTCTCCATAAGAGAATTTATAGCATCATAATCCTTTTGAGATAGATTTCCTTCCTTAAGTTCCATATCCTCATCAAACATGTAATTCAGAAGCAGTTCTTTGAATTCTAAAACTGATATATTTTCTGACAAATAATCTTTTATATTGGTTACCCTTGCTCTTACAGATTTTACGCCCTTTGATTTGAATTTGTCTTCAGACACCTTTAATGCTTTTGACAGCTCTTCCATTTTTGAGTCAAAAAGCAAAGTGCCGTGATGCAAAAGCTTTCCTTGTTTCACTACCTGTGCATTGCCTGAGAACTTTTTTCCGTCAATGGTAATATCGTTCCTACCGGAAAGCTCTGATTCAACGCCAAGCTTTTTTAAAGCTTTTATTATAGGTATGGTAAACTTGCTGAAATCATAATCAACTTTTTTCATATTTTTTATTATGAAGCTATAGTTAAGGTTTCCCAAATCATGATAAACTGCGCCACCGCCTGTAATCCTTCTTACTACATTTATGCCCTTTTCTTTCACATAATCGCTGTTTATCTCTTCCGATGTATTCTGATGCTTTCCTACAACGATGGTTGGTTCATTTTGCCATAAGAGAAAATAGTTTTCATTATCATCAAGATTGAATAAGTATTCTTCAAATGCTAAGTTAAAGTAGGGATTATTACTTTCATTTCTTATGTATAACATGGGATCCTCCTTTTTTTATTTTATTATTATATTATAGCATAAATTTGGCATGCATATTAGTGCTATAAATAGCACAACTTGTCCAAATTAAGCTAAAAATGTTATAATAAGCTTATCCTAATATAATAGAAAGGTCTTGGTTAAATGGATATTCAAAAAGGGCTTAAAAACAAAGGTATGATAATTCTATCAATTTTTATAGGACATTTTTTTATAGATTTTTATTCAAATATTATTCCGCCGGTGCTATATCTGTTTAGCGAAAAGCTATCTATAACTTTAGCACAACAAGGCATGGTGTCAGCTTTTATTATTGCATTTGCATCTGTATTTCAGCCTATTGTAGGTTATTTTACAGACAAAAAAACAGATGGCTGGCTCCTTGTGATTTCTGTTGTCTGGATAGGATTATTTATGTGTTTAGCAGCCATTATAAATAATTATTATGTACTTCTTATAGCAGTAGCCTTAGGAGGTTTGGCTTCTTCTGTTTATCATCCTTTAGGCTCAGCTTTGACTATAAAGCTTTCTGACAGAGCTAAAGGCACTAGCTTATCAAGTTTTTTAGTGGTAGGCGGGTTGGCCATACCTGCTGCTCCGGCAATTGTCCTTCCCTTGACCAATATTTATGGCTTAAATGTATTAGTTTATCTATTGATTCCTGGTATATTTGCAGCTATAATTATGTATTTTTCTGGTGTACATAAAATTACAATTGAACAGCAAGAAACAAAAAAAGAGGGAGAATCCAAACTAAGTATCTATAAAATAATGTGGCTATTCCTTTTAGTTGTTATACCTACTGCACGCAACATAGTATTTAGAAGCATTGTAACTTTTGGAATTCAGTATATGACGCTGAAGGATATAACCTTAAGTTTGGCAGGAATTACAATCACTATGTTTCTATTTGCGGAACCTATAGGAACATTTTTTGGAGGTTTTTTTGGAGATAGATTAGGACATAAGAATATTCTTATTATCTCAGGTATATTAGGGGCTATATCAGCTGCATTGGCATTTTGGTCGGAAGGCATACTGACTGTGATATGTCTCATTTTCATGAGCTTTTTCTTCTGTCTTTCAAATACGCCTACTGTGTTTATAACACAAAGTTTGATACCCAAAAATACAAACTTAGCAACAGGCCTTGTTTTTGGATTGCCTATGGGTTTGGGAGGCCTTGGAGCCATTGTTTTTGGGAAAATAGCAGATTCTATTGGATTGATCTCAACTGCAAAATACCTTATAGTTCCAGTGATAGTTATGATTTGTATAATATTTATGATTCCAAAGGAGTGGAAGGAGGCATAAAAATATTTGTTGATGTAACCAATTTTTTACCACCTGAATAATATGATACTAAATGATATAAGGTGGGATATTATGTATAAAGAGTATGATGATGAATTTGACAGATTCGAAGAGGAACTTGAAGACAACATGGATGAATTTGTCTGCCCTCTGATGAGACAGGGCCCCTTTAACCAGTTTGTACCTCCTTTTGGATCAGGATTTCAAGGGCCTCCAACAGGAGCACCATTCCAGGGACCAGCTTCAGGGCCGCCTTCAGGGCCACCACCGAGTTTTGTTCCCCAGCAGGCAGAACCTAGTGGCGTGGGAGTGCTTGCTGTAGACCCAGGTTCCATAAGAAGATGCACTTTCAGATTCGTATTTATATGGCCTGAAAGAGGAAGAGGTTTCTGGGCATTTTTAGTATTTGTAGGCCGTCGGTCCGTATCAGGTTGGAGATGGAATGGACGAAGATGGGTATATTTTGGTATGGATTTGAGGAGAATAAGAAGTTTTGAGTGTTATTGAAGGGTTTCAAGAAAGGCTCCCTTATTATAAAGAAAGGCTTCACATTGAAGCCTTTCTTATTTTCTATTGATATTGTCAGCCTGTTGAATTATTCTATAAATATAAGCTGTTAATTAAAGTACATTTTTTCAGCTGTGTTAAAAACAGTGTGAAAAGTGGATAAAAAATAGATATAGCTATATTCAAAGTGAGCCAGATCCAACTGTTCCTGATGGCTCAGAAGGAGGATTTATGACTAAGATAATAGTTGATAGTACTTGTGATTTGCCTGATGAATTGATGAAGAAGTATGATATAAAGACACTGCCCCTAATTGTCAGTTTAAACGGCAAGGAATTCTTAGATAAAGTAAGTATAAAAGTTGATGATGTGTATGAAGCTATGAGAAAGGGAATATGGCCTAAAACTTCTCAACCCAATCCCCTGGATGCATATAATTTATTTAAGGATTGCATTGAAAAGGGCGAAGATTTTATATTTTTATCCTTTTCATCAAAATTATCAGGTACATATCAGACTGTATACGGAGTAGTTGAAGATTTGAAAAGACAGTATAAGGGAATAAAGATGGAGGTAATAGATACTAAATCAGGCTCTTTGGCTACAGGTTTGATTGCATTGCAGGCTTCTAAGCTGTTGGAAGCAGGGAGAAGTTTTGAAAGTGTAATCAATACGATAAGAAAAATGATAGAGCATATAGAGCATGTTTTTACAATAACAGATTTGAATTGGCTTATTAAAGGAGGCAGAATAAGTAAAAGTCAAGGTATAATAGGTAGTATGCTCGATATCAAGCCAATCCTTCATGTTAATGATGGCATTATGGAAGTGATACAAAAAGTTAGAGGTAAGAAGAAAGCCTTAAAAACCGTTATGGACATTGTAGAAAAAAGAATCAAGCGCTTTCCCAATCAAATCATTGGAATAAGCCATGCAGATGATATTGATACAGCCAAAGAGATACAATTCATGATTGAATCAAGAATTGAAGGAGCTAAGGTTATCGTCAGTAAGATAGGAAGTGTATTAGGTTCTCATTTAGGAATTGGCGGAGTGGGAGTATTCTTTTTCAATGATAAGATTGAAACATATATAGATTAGTGTTTTTAAGAGAAAAACCTAAGGAATTATATTTGTATTAAATAATTCCTTAGGTTTTTTTATTTCACATTTTTACCTAGAAAAAATGAATGAATTTAGAACTAATACTTATAATAATGAGGATTAAAGCAATGAATCAGGTAACATAACTATTGATTATACCAGTAATTATGAGGTGTTAGTATGTTTATGCCAAAGAGAGTTATTTTTGAAAAAGATGCTTTTTTATACAAAAGAGGGATTGAACTATATGAATACTTTCAAAACAAGGACGTGGAGATAATAAAGCTTAATTCAAACAGGGTACAAGGTATACCCGGTGAGGATCTTGCAGAAAAGTATACAGAAGGAAAGAGGACTTTAGTTATCGGTGTGAGGAAAACCCTTAAATTCCAAACATGCAAACCTTCTGCTCATTATCAGCTTCCTTTAGTAACAGGTTGTATGGGGCAATGTGAGTACTGTTATCTAAATACACAATTGGGAGATAAACCTTATATAAGAGCTTATGTAAATATAGATGAAATTCTTCAACAAGCTGAGAAATATATAAAAGAAAGAAGAAATGATATAACCATATTTGAGGGAGCTGCAACATCTGATCCTCTTCCCGTAGAGCCTTATACAAGGGGGTTAGCCCAAACTATTAAATTTTTTGCCGAGCAGCCCAATGGCAGATTTCGATTTGTTACAAAGTTTACAAATGTGGAGGATTTTATTGAAGTAGAACATAAGGGACATACATCTGTAAGGTTCAGCCTAAATACAGACAAGGTGATAAAAAGTTATGAGCATTTTACTCCATCTGCTGGAAAAAGGATAGAAGCAGCAAGTAAGGTGATAGAGAAGGGATATCCAACAGGATTTTTAATAGCTCCTGTTTTTATGGAAGGAGATTGGAAGAATGAATATAAATCTCTTTTGATGATGCTGAGGGATAAAATATCTCATATACCCAATAAAGACATAAGCTTTGAAATAATATCTCATAGATACACAATTAATGCAAAGAACAGGATATTGGAGATATTTCCCGAAACTTCCTTACCTATGAAAGAAGGGGATAGAAGTTTTAAATATGGCCAGTTTGGATATGGTAAGTATGTGTATAATAAGGAACAGATAAGTGAAATGAAGGAATTTTTCGAAAAAGTTATATCAACTTATTTCCTCGGAAGTAAAATACTTTATATTATATAAAACACGTTTATTCCAATTGTTTAATCAAATCTGTAGCACAGATAAGCCTCCTTTAATAGATTGTATTAGGGAAATTCAATCTGTTAATCGGGGGGTTTTTTATGTTGCCATATAAAACCAAACCAGTGTTGCTAGGAAAGATATGGGGCGGTTCTAGATTAATTCATTATAACAAAAATTTTATAGGTATAATTGGTGAAAGCATAGAGTTCGATGGGAGAGTTCATGACATACCGCTAGTGATAAAATTTATTGATGCTTGGGATGATCTGTCTATACAGGTGCATCCTGATGAGAAAACAGTTGTAAAGTTTAAAGACGGTACCTGTGGCAAAGATGAGCTGTGGGTAGTTTTGGATTGTTATAAAGATTCATATATATATTGGGGTTTTAATGATAATTATGACAAAAAAACAATATATGAAGCTGCTTTGGATGGTTCCATAATCAACATGCTAAATAAAGTAAATGTGAGCGTAGGCGACTGTATTTTTATACCTTCTGGCACTGTCCATGCTTTAGGAAAGGGAGTTTTAGTTTACGAGCTTCAACAGTCTTCTGATGTCACATATAGATTATATGATTGGGGCAGATTGGATAAAGGAAAAAAAAGAGAGCTTCATGTAGAAAAAGCTATAGAATCAATAAAGCCTCATAATTTTAAATCTTTTTCTGATATCATCAATATATATGATATGGAATCCAAGGGACATAGTTTGATCACCATAGGAAATTATCAACATTTTAAGGCTAAATTTATATCTTTGAAAAATCAAGAATCTATTATGCAAGGATGCGATGAAGTTAAAATTTTAACAGTCATATCTGGTCAAGGTTTTTTAAATTTTAAAGAAAATAGGATATTATTGAAAAAAGGTGACACCATTGTATTGCCAAAAGTATTAAATGAATGTGCTAGCATAATAGGTGACGATATACTAAGATACATCGAAGCAACTATATAGTTGGGAATCTTAATGTTTGACATGAAACAACCTGCTATGGTAGCATGTAAATTATAGTATCGCTATGCAAGGTTTAGAGAATAAGATGGTATCAGAAAGAGGTGTTGCATATGTCTGAAGATATGAGATATGAAGCTAAGGCGGTAAAAAATGATAAATATATTGATTGGAAAAAGCTTAATTGTAAAAAATTAGTTTATAATAAGAGATTATCTGGCAAGTTCAGATTATATTTAAGCAATAAAGGAATATATAAAAAAGGTTTTCATTGAAAAATAGGCATTCACGCCTATTTTTTTATTGTTCAGGAGGTAAACTTTCCTAAACAATAGGACTATGCAATCTTTTTTATTTTTGTTTTTTGGAGAACTATATTAATAACTAACATTAATATATCTTTCGTAGTAATATTTTATAGATTGCTGCAAAAAATAAGTTCTAGTGAAGGTTAGGGAGGTTTTGAAATTGCCAAGCAATAAGAACAATTTAAATTTGGAGCAGCAAAAATATAAAGATTTTGCTCAACAAAGAGAACCTAAAAGACCGGTTTTAAAGAATTGCATAAAAGCCTTCATAGTTGGAGGAAGTATTTGTGCTGTTGGTCAAATAATACAATATTTTTATATAAATAATTTTGGTTATACAGAAAAAAATGCGGGAGATCCAACAGCAGCTACATTGATTATAATATCTATATTTCTTACTGGTTTAGGAGTATATGATGATATTGCTCAATGGGCTGGTGCTGGTACTGCAGTGCCTATAACAGGTTTTGCTAATACCATATCTTCTGCTGCCATAGAGCACAGGAGTGAAGGCTATGTATTAGGTGTCGGAGGTAATATGTTCAAGGTAGCAGGACCTGTTATAGTATTTGGAACCTTTTCTGCTTTTGCCGTAGCCGTAGTGAAGATGCTGATTAATTATCTGGGAGGGATATAAATGGTTAAAGGCAGTCAAAGCTTTATTTTTGATTCACAGCCAGTAATTATTGCATCAGCTACAGTAGGGGGCCCCCTAGAAGCAGAAGGTCCCCTCAGCGAGGATATTGATATTTTGCACGATGATCCTTATATGGGTCAAGATAGCTTTGAAAAGGCAGAAAAATTAATGATTGAGGAAGCAGCAATGAAGGCCCTTGAAAAGGCAGGTGTCGACAAGGATGAAGTAGGAGTGTTTATTAGTGGCGATTTAATAAATCAAATAATTGCAAGCAGTTTTGCTGCCAGGACTTTAGGGATACCTTACTTAGGCATATATGGAGCTTGCTCTAGTTCTATGGAAGGGCTTGCAATTGCAGCATCTTTAGTTGATGGACAAAAAGTAAAATATGTGCTTACAGGGGCTTCAAGCCATAATAATTCTGCAGAGAAACAGTATAGGTATCCTAATGAATACGGAGCGCAAAAACCACCTACATCTCAATGGACAGTTACGGGAGCAGGAGTATGCCTTCTAACTTTTCAAGGCAAAGGTCCTAGGGTTATTGGTGCAACTTTAGGCAGAATAGTAGATATGGGTATTACAGACCCCTTTAATATGGGTGCAGCCATGGCCCCTGCTGCTGTTGATACAATAAAGGCCCATTTTAGAGATTTTGGAATAGGATCAGATTATTATGACTTAATAGTCACAGGCGATTTGGGAGCTGTGGGCCATAAAATTGCTCTTGATAAATTCAAGGAAAACGGTATTAGTATCAATGAGAAAGCTTTTTTAGATTGCGGCATGATGATATATGACAGGGAAAGGCAACCTCAAGTTTTTGCGGGAGGGAGTGGTTGTGCCAGTTCAGCTGTAACTATATACGGGCATTTACTTAATGAAATGAGAAAAGGAAAAATAAAAAGATTGTTAGCAGTTGCAACGGGAGCTCTTCATTCCCCTCTATCTTATCAGCAGAAGGAAAGCATACCCTGTATAGCACATGCGGTAGCAATAGAAATGTAAGGAGGTTTTGCATTGGAAAAAATAATATGGTCTTTTATTGTAGGAGGAGCAATATGTGTCATAGGTCAAATAATGATGGATGTTTTTAAACTGACTCCTGCCCATACTATGAGTACCTTAGTAGTTGCCGGAGCAATTTTAGGCGGTTTAGGACTTTATGAGCCTCTTGTGAAATTTGCAGGGGCCGGAGCCACAGTGCCCATATGTAGCTTTGGTAATTCCCTTTTGAAAGGCGCTATGCAAGAACTGAATGAACATGGGGCAATAGGAGTGTTGATCGGCATATTCAAGCTTACCAGCGCTGGTATATCTTCGGCTATAATATTCGGTTTTATTGCTTCACTAATATTTAAACCAAAGGGCTAAAAAGCTAAAATGGATTAAATCCCAAGATTCAATCCATCAACTTATATTCTTTATTTATCAGTATAAATTTATTCTTAATTCCAGAGGTCAGATATATATTCTTATCTGTTGTAATGAAAATGGCTTCAGTATCTTCCGTGTTTTCGATTAATTCTCTTCCTTTGTCCAGACCTAGTAAAAACGCCGAAGTAGATAAACCGTCTGCATCTATCGATTTATTAGTGATTATAGAGACTGCAGCTAAGCCATTATCCGCTGGGAATCCAGTTTCAGGATCAAGAATATGATGATATCTTTTACCATCAGCCTCAAAATATCTTTCGTATATACCAGAAGTAACAACTGATTTATCAACTACTTCCACTATACCCATGTAATCGTTACGGGAATCGTAAGGATCTTGAATTCCTATTTTCCATGGAGAGCCGTTTATATTGCTTCCAATGACTAGAATATTGCCTCCAAGATTTATTATAGCGTGTTTTACACCATTTTTTTTGAGTATGGAAGCAACTTCATCTGCTGCATAACCTTTAGCAATACCTCCTAAATCCACTATCATGCCTTCCATCTCAAGTTTGGCGGTGAGACGATCCTTATTCAACGATAAGTTATTGTAATCCACAAGTTTTAACTTTTCGGATAAAATGTCAGAATCAGGGATGGCGGCATGTTCAGTACCTATATTCCACAACTTAACTATAGGTCCAATGGTGATGTCGAATCTTCCATCGGTTAGCTTTGAATAATATAGGCCTCTTTCAAGGACTTGGAAAGTATCTTCACTTAGTTCTACACTATGAGAACCCGAGGCTTCATTCAGGTGAGTAATTTGGCTGGGTTCTTCGCTGTTAATACTCATTCTATTTTCAATATCTCTTATTCTGTCAAATGCTTCATCAATAATTTTATTATCTTGGCTATCGTAGAGACTTATAGTTACTAAAGTTCCCAACAAATAGTTAGATTTTGATAACGGGCTTTTAGGGTTAGTTTCTTTATTAGCGCAATTAACTAGTAAAAAGCTAAATAGGCAGAGTGTTAATAATAATATAATAAACTTTTTATTTTTCAAACTCATGCTCTAACCTCCGAATATAGAATAAAAGATTTTTTCACAATAGATTTTATCACAATGTTAGCTTTAATAATAGCACTAAAAGATAAAAATGTATATTATTTGACTCCATATGAATATAATTTGAGTAGAATAAGAATTATTTTGTACAGAAAATATACATTGAAATATGTCAAAAATAATTATATACTATAGTAAGAATATTATAACTTGGCTATTCGTTTGATATATCTCAAACGCGATAAGCCGTAGATAGACACAGATCAAGATTTAATAAGCCCTATGCTGCCAAAATTCTGCATAAGGTTGGAGTAAAAAATAATTACTAAGGTTAGCAATTATATGTTTGGTATTGGGAGAATATACAGTATTCGTTACCGCAGTAGGGTTTATTGTCTATCTGATGTTAAGTATATCATAGGAGGGGTATGATGGAACCAAAAACAAAAATTGTTATTTTAGGCGCTGGTTATGCAGGAGTTGAAGCAGCTAAAGTTTTAAACAAAAGGTTCAAAAAAGACGATAGTGTAAAAATTACATTGATTGATCGCAATCCATATCACACTTTACTGACAGAACTTCATGAAATTGCAGGACACAGAACACAAAAAGAGAGTGTTATGGTAGATCTATATCAGGTTTTTAAGGCTACAAAGGTGGAATTGGCTACTGACGAAATAATTAAGGTGGATCATGAAAAGCAGCAAGTTATATCTGAGAGGACAAGCTACGAATATGATTATCTGATACTTGGTGTAGGAAGCGAACCTGCATTTTTTGGTGTTCCGGGTGTAAAAGAACATGGGTTTACAATATGGTCTCTTAAGGATGCTTTAAAAATAAGACATCATATAGAGGAAATATTTAGAAAAGCAAGAGAAGAAAAGGATCCAGAAAAGAGAAAGAAATTGTTGACAATTATAGTTGCAGGATCCGGTTTTACTGGTGTAGAAGTTGTTGGAGAGCTTATGGAATGGAAGAAGCTTCTTTGTGCCCAACATGATATTCCTGAGTCGGAGGTTTCTTTATACAACATTGAGGCTATGCCTAATATACTCCCAATACTAAAACCTAATCTCCAAGAAAAAGCAAAAAGATTTATGGAGAAAAACGGCGTAAAAGTACTGACAGGATCTCCTATTGTAAAAGCCACTGAAGATAGTGTAGAACTGAAAGATGGCACTGAAATAAAGACTGCGACTCTTATTTGGACCTGCGGAGTTCAGGGTAATTCATTTAATATGGAAACAGGTTTTACAGAAGGCAAGAGAAACAGGGTGCAGGTAAATGATTATCTCCAGACTTTGGATAAAGACAATATATATGCTGTTGGGGATAATGCCTATTATGAGATAAATGGAAAGCCAATACCTCAGATAGTTGAAACTGCTATACAGACAGGTGCATGTGCTGCAAAGAATATTATTGCAGACATTGAAAAGAAGGAAAAACAGAAATTTGAACTAAAAACCCATGGATTCATGGTTTCTGTAGGAAGCCATTATTGTGTAGCAGAGTTGATGGGGGTTCAGCTTAGCGGTTTCTTTGCCATGATGATGAAACATTTGGTTAATATGCACTATCTATGGGGTGTAGGTGGATTAAGATTAATATGGAACTATTTGAGACATGAATTCTTCCATATGGAAGACAGAAGATCCTTTGTTGGCGGACATTTATCCTTTAGAACACAAACCTTATGGCTTATACCTCTCAGAATATATGTAGGTATACTATGGCTTATAGAAGGTATCAAAAAAGTTAACGAAGGATGGTTAGAGCCAGGAAATATTAAGATTGTGCAAATAGCAGGCGGTTCAGGAGCTACTCAGTTGGCGGATGCTGCTTCAAGTGCTACTCCTGCTGCAGCAGCGGGACCTACACCGATACTATCAGCACCTCCTGCAATATATCAGTGGTTTATGGATACAGTGGTAGCACCAAATGCGATGCTGTTCCAGAGTGCAGTGGTAATAATGGAGATTTTAATTGGATTGGCATTGATAGCCGGATTGTTTACTTTCCTTGCATCCATTGCATCCATAGGTTTAGCTGCTAATTTTATTCTATCTGCAATGGCCGGATATGATATTCTTTGGTATATATTCGCTGCAATTGTCCTCATGGGAGGAGCAGGCAGATCCTTTGGATTGGATCACTATGTGATACCATGGATTAAGAAATGGTGGTCTAATACCAAGTTTGCGCGAGAGCATCATTTATATTTTGATTAAACAAAAATCCCGTTACCTTATAAATGGGTAACGGGATTTTTGAGAAGTTGTTGAAATATGGTTCACATTGAAATAAAATGTAATAGAAATAATTTTTTGAGAAACATTGGGTCGGTGATTGTTTTGAAATTTAAAAAAGGCGATATGCTGCTGTTATTGATAATATTGATTGCAGGCGTATCATATTTTGGACTTAAATTTTTGTATAGGGATACAGTAGAAAAGACAGCAGTAATCTCTGTTAATGGAAAAGAGTATGATAGAATTAATCTGGATAAGTTGACGGATGAAAAAACTATTCATATAGATTTGGGTCATGGCAAATATATTCATATAATCGCAAATAGTGAAGGTGTTCATGTATCAGATGTAGTTTGTCCTGACAGAATATGTGTAAAGACAGGTATTATAAACAGAGTAGGAGAAAGTATTGTTTGTTTGCCAAATAGAGTCCAAATATTTATTGAAGGAAGCGAAATACCTGAAGTAGACAGTTTTTCTCAATAGGATGTGTTGTAGTTGACTAGAGTGCGAAAAATGGTTTTATTAAGCATATTGATATCCCAGGCTTTGGTTCTCCATGTAATTGAAAGGGCCATACCTGTTCCTGTGCCCGTTCCTGGTGTTAAGCTGGGTCTTGCAAACATTATAAGCCTCATTACCATAATTTTGTTTGGTTTTAAGGAGGCTATTATTGTTGTGACTATAAGAACATTGCTGGGTTCTTTGTTTGGCGGCGGCCTCTCTAGCTTTATGTACAGTTTGGCAGGTGGGTTGTTGAGCACTTCGGTGATGGCTTATATGTATTTGAAGTATAAAAATATATTCAGTATACCTACAATAAGTACTGTAGGAGCGGTGTTTCACAATATTGGTCAAATTGGAGTGGCAAGCCTTGTAATATCAAACAT
>ERZ773359.5140-NODE-5140-length-12828-cov-27.483428_pt1 | contig 12828 bp, 14 predicted proteins | sample MGYA00374955_ERZ773359 | MGnify/ENA primary metagenome ERZ773359 (study PRJEB29098, sample SAMN04486028) | biogas fermenter metagenome | study: EMG produced TPA metagenomics assembly of the Biogas fermentation microbial communities from Germany - Plant 4 DNA1...
GTTGACATAATAAACCAATAATTGTATAATAGAATTAAAGGCAAGTGTTACCTTTGATACACTACCTGGGGACAGGGCAAAGGTAATTACGGGGTAGTGTCCGACTTGCCTTATATTTTTACACTAAAAGGAGTGAGTAAAATGACATTGGAAGAATTGCAGGAACAAATAATAAAAATGCAAGAGGAATTGCAAACATATAAGACAGAAAATGAAACATTAAAAAATAAATTATCAGAAAAAGAAGAAAGAGAAAAAGAACTAATGGAACATAACCAAAAACTATTTTTACGTGTAACAAGCAAAAAAGAGGAAGAAACGGAAGAAAAGGAAGAAATACCATTTTGTATAGACAAAGAAATTTATGACTTGTTAAGTGATAGAGAGAAAAAAGAACTAAATGAATTAATAGAGGAGGAATAGAAAATGCCAAGTAGAAACTATACTATTAAAAAACAAGAATTTCTAAATTCAGTTGTTAATAAAATTGGTAAGCAAATATATTCATCTACAGCTTACATAAATCCATTAAAAAGAATTAAAAGGGGTTTCATTGAGAATGCGAATGAAATTGAAGAAATTTATATTGCTAGAGCAATCGGTTATGATTACGACCCAGACGGAACAGGTGCATTAGATAGAGTTAAACCTAATGTTATAACTCAATATCATCAAGTTGACTATGCTAAAGATTTCCAAGTTACAATTCAAGACAAACAAGTAAGAAAAGGATTTACCACAAGCGGCGGCGTAACTAGATTAGCCAATGAAATAATGGAAAGCCTTCATACAGGTGCAGAATATGAGGAATATTTGAAGTGCATTGAAATATTAGATACTATAGCGACAGAAAGCAAATATAAAAAAGAAGTAGCTGACGTTGTAGACAATGCAACAGCAAAAGCATTTACAAAGGAATTAAAGAAAACAATTAAAAGAATGGGGTTAAGAAGTACCGAATTTGCAACAGTAGAAAATCACTGCAAACCAAGTCAATTGATTCTTTTTTTAAATATGGATTGGGCTATTGAAATTGATGTAGAAATGTTAGCAACAGCTTTCAACATGACTAAGCAAGAAATTAACGAATGTACTATAATTGAAATACCAGAATTAACAACAAATAAAAATACAAGAGCAATTCTTTGTGATGAAAGAGCATTACAGATATATGACACTTATTACGGACTAGAGCCACAAAGAAATGCAAAGGGTAAATTTACAAACCATTTCTTATCAACTGAAAAGATTTTTAGCTACTCGAATTTAGTAAATATTGCTGTATTTAACATACCAGAATAATAAAAGGGGAATTTATCCCCTTATTTTTAAAGGGGTGAAAGCATGATAAAATTAATTAAAGCTTTTCCATATGATAATAGATATGATTATGTTAAAATGTTTGCAACCAAGCAAGAACAAAACAATTATTTTAACTCTTTGCCTAGTATAAGAGTTGACGAAACGAATTATATAAAAATGCATAAAACAATTAATGTAAAATATTCCTTTGATTATTTGGAAAGTGAAGGAATAAATTATATTATATTCAATAATGGATATAAAGATATATACGCTTTTATCGTAAATAAAAGATATGTTAGGGAAGAATTGACAGAATTAATATACGAGGTTGATGTAATACAAACATATATGTTTGACTTTACTATTGGTAACTCTTTCATTGAAAGAAAGGTCTGTAATATAAATGAAATAACCGATTTTGACGAAGGTTTAGAAATAGGGGAGCATACAATAGTTCAAAGAAATGTTCTAATAGAAAAAACTGCAACATGGTTTGCAATGTTCAATGGATTTCGAGAACAGAAAATAATATTCGATGATGAAGGGAATATTATTGATGTAATTCCTTTTTATACTTCTATTCAAAAACCTAGTACTACGATAGATGGAATACAATATCCGTTGTTTTTTATGCCCATACCTAACGAACATATACTTTCAATGGTGTCAGACCATCCTTCGTTGGTTGGTATTGTAAGATTTCCTAATTGTACTTATACAACAGAAGAAGTGAAAATACCCCTAATAGTTAAAATAATTGATAATTTTGGCGGTAGTGAAAAGGTAACTTATAAAAACATTAGTCTACTTGCAGAAATGGCAACTACCATTAATTCATCTCCTGTAATTAGTGGTAGCGTAACTATACCAAAAAATAAAATAACTGATTATTTCCCATATACCTTCTATGTCTTAACTGATGGAGAGAGTGAACCTATTATAATGAAACCACAATATATGCCATCTTCATTACAGGTTAAAGGGGAGTTTGCTTTATCTCACGCTCCAGTTGAAAGATATTTCCCTGTAGGATACAAGGGAGATAATACAGGGAAAATATATAATATCACAAATTCTAATCAAATGATGTTACCTACTGCCACGAATGAAGGGGCAAATTTTCTTAATGCAAACGCTAATTCAATCATGCAAGGAAGAAAAAGTCAGATAACAAATGCTGTATTAAATGGGGTTGCCGGAGTGGCAGGTATAGCAACTTCTTTAGCTACAGGGAACGTTATAGGTGCTTACAGTTCAACTATTAGTACAACTACAGGACTTGCAAGCGGTTTGAATAATATACTAGAAATAGACGCAAGAAAAAAAGATTTAGAATTGACGCCTAATTCAATTTCTAGTTTCGGCACACCTTCCACTAGGTTTGCCTTTGATACCAATAATGTTGAACTGATAAAATTTAGTGTAAGCGATAAAGTTAAAATAAAGATACAGAATTTTATAAATAGATATGGTAATAAATATAATAATTATGCTACAATTAATTTACGAGCTTACAAGGGTTATATAAAGTTTGTAGAGCCGGACATAGATAGTAAAATAGACAATATTTATATAAATAAAATAAGAGAAATTCTTGAAAGGGGGGTATATATTGAGTAGAAATACCTTTGAAGATGCGGCAATATCTAGGTTTGATTATTTGTTATATGAATTTATTAATCTAGCAATTAATCGATTTACATGGGATAATTTACCTCAAGGTTTAACATCAGAGCAAATGGAATTTTTATTAATTCATCATGGACAGCTTATGTGTTTTAATGACAAATATTATGGAACTTTAATTTTACCTTGTATGGGAACAAGCGATATAAATGTATATGGACTACCTACTGAATATAGGGTAATGGGTGAAAATGGGAAATATAACAAAACAGTAAATATTGATGATGGGGTTCTTATTAGAAATAATCCATTAGGTACTAGTGATATTCCTACATTAGAAATTTTTGCAAAAAGAATTGATGATATAGAAATGACTCAAGACGTAAATTTATTCCAGCAATGTATGCCTAAATTAATTCTAGCTGATGAAGATAGCAAACTTACAGCTAAAAATATTATTGATAAGATAAGAAAATTTAAGTTTGTTATTTTTGGAAAAAGTACATTGGTTAATAATATAAAAACAAGTGATGTATTAGATACTTCATCACCTTTCATTTTAGATAAATTACAACAACAAAAAATGGACCTAAAAAATGAATTACTAACATACCTAGGTATTAACAATAACAACAATATAAAAAAGGAACGAATGATTGTCGATGAGGTAAACGCAAATAATGAATATACAGCTATAAATTTAGATTTAATGTTTGATTTAAGGGAAAAAGCCTGCAATGAAATTAATAAGAAATTCGGCATTGATATAAAAGTTAAAAAAAGGGAGGTTGAGCCTATTGAGCAACTACACAATAACACTAGGGCAGATAGTAGAGAATAATATAGAAATATTTGATTTTGATTACCCCTTTTATAATGAAGAAAGACGGAAACAGTTTGAACAGCATTTCATAGAACATTTTTATTTTGATGAAATTGGGCAAGAAACCGTTGCAAGATTTAAGCAAAGGTTAAAAATAAAATTGAACTTGATAATGCCCTATTGGAATAAAATATTTCTAGCTGACGAATTAGAACAAAGAATTTTAGACAATTACGACGTTACAGAAACATATACAAGAAATTATACAACTAATACAACTGCAACAACTGAAAGCGTAAATAAAAATTTAGAGAGCGACACACCGACAACAAAAACTGATTTTGAGCAAGTAGATTACTTTTCTAACATTATAAAAGACATTGGAAATAATACAAGTAACGTAAATTACAATAATAACGAACATTGGGAAAGACGTATGCAGGGTAACATTGGTGTGCAAACAGACGCAGATGCCATTATAAAATACTGGCAAAGTCTTAGACAAATAGAAAAGGAAATATTTGAACAATGTTCTGATTTATTTATGGAGGTGTATTAAATGATAAAAAAATTAGGTGAATTGTTAACTCAACAAGTTTATTCATTATATGAATTACTTAGAATAGCATGGAAAAAGATTGATGAAGTAATAGATAGTGTTAACAATAAAACAGATTTAAATGGAGATCATAAAGGCACGTGGCATGGTCTTAGACCAACACAAACCTCTGAAGCCACTACAAGTATTTTGGAGAGTCATGAAAGAAGGTTAAATGGCCATGATTCGCTGGTTGAATATTTGGCAATATCGAAAGCAGATAAAAATGAAATATGGACAATGGCTAATATGGGTCAAGATATTAAGGAAGCTATGACTGGAGGAAGTGTTGCTATTGTTGGTGAAGGATCAGTATTAAAAGATGCTGTGGTTGATGGACAGATTGTACCACGAAAAAATTCTGGATTTAAACAAATATCTAAGAACTTATTCAACCCACTTAATGTCTATAATAATTGCTATTATACGCCTTCAACAGGTGTTTTAAATACAGGTCAATCAGCATCTGGATACAATACAACAACCGAATGGATTGAAACTAATAGGAATACAAGTGGATATCGATACAAAAATTCCTGTGTTGTATTTTTTGACAATACTAAAACTTTTATTTCTGGTGTGCCATATGGTGAAGGAGTGTTCACAATACCTGCAAATGCAGTTTATATGAGATTAAGTTTTAAGTTATCAGATATAAATAAGTTTTACTTTGGATTTGCAACAGAACCATTTGCCAAAGACACCTATGCTTATGATATAGAGTATTTTACACCTGAAGAAGTTTTGTTAGCGAGAGATAATGAAAAAAGTTTAAAAGATAAAATACTAAAGGTTGAAGATAAAATCACAAAGTACCCTTTTCAAGAAAATGCAACCTTTACAAAAGAAGGTGTTGTATACAACAATGTTAGAAGTGCAATATTAGATGTTAAACTATATGGGGGTTATTATGAAGATGAATATTATATTAGTACATTAAAAAGAAATTTGGATGGAGTATACGAAATTAAAGTTGCAAAAAATGGGAATGATGTTTGTAGATTTTCAAAAAAAGGATATATTGAACCAAATAATATAGATTATATAGATTTACAAGAAACTAATAATAGTGGTATAACGGGAAGAGTTATTGTTGATTGGACAAAAATAGATGAAAATATATCATACAAAGGATTTGTATATAAAAACTTTGGTTTATCAAAAAAATGTTTGTATGATGAATTAAAAACATTTAATCCACCTTCAAATGGATATCAAAGTGATATAGAAAATCCATTAACTAATAATGGAGAAGATATGATATGGAGTTGGTGGATATATCCTTTGGCTATTAGATTTAAAAGCATTCGAGATAAAACTTATATTGGTTACACTGACTCAAAAGGATATAGTGGTGTAGCTAGTATAAACAATGAAACAGGTGAAATTCAAAAATATGCTTTAAAAAAATTTGATATAGACGACCATAATGCTTGTTCAGTTAATCTTTTAAGTGATGGTTCAGATAATAAGAAAAAAATTATGGTTGTATATAGTGGTGGACATAATACGGATAATTATATTAATATAAGAATTTCTAAAAAATATGAAAACATAACAGAATGGGAAGATGAGATAAAAGTAAATTGTGGTGGAAAGACTACTTATGCTCAAACGTTTTTTACCAATGGTAAATGGTACGTATTTTTTAGAAGAAATGAAAACCAATGGTGTTTTATAGAATCTGTAGATGGTAGAGCATGGAGTACCCCTCATGTTGTTGTAGAATCTTCTCAGGCTTATATGTATTACATGAAGGTTACAGAAACTACTCAAGATGGGTTATTGAGATTAAATTTATATAGCAATCCAAACCTTGAAGATACAAATATCCGTATGGGTTTCTTTGATGCAATTAATGGCAGAATTTTAGATTCTGATAATAAAACAATATTAAAAGGAAACATATATGATGATAATACAATAGTTTATCATAATAATTACACTATTGTATTACCTATAACAACAGGTAGAAAGTATAGGCTTTTAGATGTTGCTAAAACTGCACCGACAGATTTGAAAATATTATATTGCGATTTTGAGGTTGTAGTTCCAAACCAAACTTATAGAAATATTTATAAGATATATGATAATGGTACTATCAAAACTATTTGTGATGGTGGACCACCATTTGGACAATATTCTAATTATGTTGGAGGAATGGTATTTGATACAAGTAACATTAATAATATCTACGTTTCAAGAAGAGATACTACAGATTGGTATTGGTATTTAGAAAAATGGGATATAACAAGTAATCCGACTAAAATAGATACAATAGTTAACCATCAATTCAGAGCGGCTATAAGGCCAATATCAGCATTAAATGATAATAAAGTTATTTGGCAACATGGTTGGTTGGATGGAACAGTTACTGGATTCCAAACAGATTTAAAATATAAAAATTATAATTAAGTCAGACTAGGAAACTATGACGAATTAATTTAAAAGAGGTGGACAACCTCTTTTTTTATTGGTATAATTTACTTAAAATAAAAGGAGGAAATAATAATGAACGAAATAGCAGAACTTATATCTAATATTGGATTTCCGATAGTCGCCTGTATTTTTATGTATAGGCAACAACTTGAGCTTAATAAGACAATAACAGAGCTATCACAGACTTTAAAAGGAATTGACGCAAGACTTGATAACTTAGAAAAGGGGGGGAAAATATATGCCTAAAATATTTTTAGACTATGGACACGGGGGAAATGACCCCGGGGCAATTAGTGGACAATATAAAGAAAAAGACTTTACATTATCTATTGGAAAAAGAGTAAAATACCATTTAGAGCGTCATAACTTTTCTGTTATAGAGAGTAGAGAAGGGGACACTAACCCAACTTTAAAAGAAAGAAGTAATAAAGCTAACGCTAATAATGTTGATATTTCAGTGTCTATTCATGTTAATGCATATTCAGATATTAATGCTCAAGGAATTGAGATATATCATTATTTAGGCAGTAATAGAGGTGAAAAACTTGCAAGAAGTGTACTGAACTCTATTATCTCATCTAAGTTGTATACAAAGAATAGAGGGCTAAAAACAAATAGCCTGCATATGACAAGAGAAGTCATTGCACCAGCTATATTGATAGAAATGGGTTTTATTACTAATACAGAAGATAGAAATATTCTTATAAATAAATCTGAAGAAATGGCTAAAGCTATTACTAAAGGTATTTTAAATTTTTATGAAATGAAATATAAAAATGATAATCAAAGTAATACATCAAACGATAAATTATATCGAGTACAAGTCGGAGCATTTAGAGAAAGGTCCAATGCAGAAAAGTTAGCTAATGAACTCAAAGCTAGGGGTTACGATGTAATTATTGTTTAAAATAACGTTTCACGTGAAACATAATTTAGTTTCACGTGAAACATTTTATTTTAATGTTATTCCACTTAGACGGAAAGCATTTACCACGTTTTCTCCGTCGTCGTCGGTTAATGTTACAAAGTCTTTTTGTCGCATACAAGCAACAATTATATTAATTAATCTGTTTATGTTTTCATCATCATAGTATGCAAGGTTAGTAATGTTTACTATCCCTTTTATATGTTGTACCCCGTTTATAATGTAAGCTGTATTTTTATAATTAATTGTTTTTACATCAACTTCCCTAAAGCCTAATATATATTTTTCTTTTGTGTATAAATATATTCTATAGAAATAATCTTCATACCTTATAACAATAGGTAAAGCGTGTTTTTTTCCTATTATTACATCGTCTTTACTTTCTCTCAATTCGTCAAATGTTACATTACCTACCCTTCTAGGGTATGCATGTACCTCAAAGTCACCAGTTGTTATCATCTGTCCTACACCAGCATTACCAAAGTTATTATATACTATTTTTTGGGTATTTTGATTATTATCAAATACATTTACGTTTTCACTTCTTTCAATTGCGAACCTTGTAACAAAGCCTTTCTTATCCCTATACTCACGGGTAACAATTTCACCCTTTTTAAGTCTGTGTAACCTTATACCTAAAGCTTCAGAATAAGGAGAGTATTTTGATATTGCATTGGCTAGCATAAATATCTTAACATTATGTCTATATCTAACTATAGTTGAAATAAGATTAAGAAATAAATTTAGTTCGTCTGGAAGATAAGTACAATCAATCGACATAAATTCCTCAAAAAGAATTGTTGTTACATTCGGATAAGATGTTGCTTTGGTACGGTTAACATTATTAAGAGAAAAAGCGTATCCCATTACCTTACATTCTGATATTTTACCTTCTGTCCCATCTTCATATGCTAGCCACGTACCACGGTAAAATTTTATTCTATAACCATACGTTTCTAATATGTACGGCTCTAGTGGTGTAAACACTTCCGACATATATTTTGTTTTTATATCATCTTCATATCGCTTAACAAAAGCAAATTGCTCACCTTCTTTAAAAAATTTATCTAATATATACTTATCAACAGCATAACTTTTCCCATTAGAACGTTCTCCAAAAATCATGTAGTATTGAGCGTCATGTTTTAATATATTGTCCAAGCTATACCATTTTATATTTAGCTTTTTACTCATAATCTATCTCCCCCTTTATATTAATTGTTATTATAACATCAGAAGGACGGTTAATATTCAATAATTTACTATCATTAATAGATATGTTCAAAGTGTAAGTAGTTTCTTCTATAATTATCCCCCCGTATTGGTTTATCTTTCTTCCTTGATAAGTAAAATGATTCATTTCTTCCCTTGTTCTTTTTTCTATTTTTGCAGTTGTTCTTCCACTTGCTGTAATGTCAAATTGAGTGCCCGGAGAAAGAACAATTTTAAAAGCATCAACAAGTGGAATGTTTTCTTTTTCTGATAAATTGTGTATTGCTATACTAGGATATTTCTTATTACACCCGGCAATAGTAGTTTTCACCTTATTATCATGGGTAATATAACCGTATTTCTTCGCCCCAAAGGTGATAAAGTACGGTATAGGTATTTTGTTCTCAATTTCCCATATACCAAGGTTACATATTTTATTATAATCTTCGTCGCTTATTTGAAATTGCTCTTTAAATGTTTTAAATCTATTATTTCTTTTATTATCTTTTATTGTATGCCAATTTTCTCTATCTATTATATTAAAAATATATTCCTTTTCAACCCCATTCAAATAGAATTTAATACTATCTGTATCCGAATAAACCACGTTGCAACCTTCCTCTACTAATTTACACATCATGGACACAAGCATAAGACGAGCATAAGATGTAATATAGCAACCGTCGGTAAATATGTCTATTGTACCCCCAAAAGATGGTTGATTTTCTATAAATTTATTATAAATTTCTTTTCTTTCTTCCTCATTAAATTTAAAATAATCAATTTCTGTAATTTCACCATCTTCTATAAAATAACTTGACTTGATTGGTGTTGTTACCTTTACCCCATACATAGAATTTATATATACCTTAGATAATGCATATGCAATATCTTCTTTATCTTTTATAGTTTCTTTTTTGTGAAAAGCCGATAATAAAAAAGATATTTCTTCTTGTCTTAGCCTTCTTTGCTTAGTTGTTGCAAATATTTCAAGACATTCTATTTTATCGTACTTATATACAAGGTTTATCGTGTCAATATCTATATTATTACAAGGAATTATTATTTCACTTGCAAACATCAACTTCCCGTTAAAGTGGACCCTATCACTAGAAACATACCCTTTACTTAATTGACTTGATGAAATAGGAAGAAGATAATTTCTATTTTTTACACGAATATTTTTAAATCTAAAAATACCAAAAAACCCTTTATAATTTCCTATTTTATAAAACTTGTCGGCTAATTCCCCTGTATAATTTACAGTTGTTTTATAGGAATAAAAAGGGAAATACCTACTGCACATTTGATAGGGATAGCTTGACTTAATGTCTATACTGTAAATACCCTTATCAATTATTTTGCCAGTTTCATTTATATTACTTGCTGTAAGTCCCCCTTGATATGTTTTTAGTATTAATTCAAAGAAGTTAAAGTCTTGTAATTGTTCGTTTCGGTCAAAGTAAAATTTATTTATAGCTTTTTTCCCGTAGTTTTGAATAATAAATTCTTTTCTTTTTCTTTTTACAAAAGATGTAAATGTTAGTGGTATATCGTCAATTGTAAGATTATTATCCTGCATATATTTATATAGAGATTTAGCTACAATAATATTATCACGTTCATTATATTTATAATCTAATTCCTCTAATTCGTCCCATGGCAAACGTGTCTTTTTATAATCATATTCTAACTTTGGTAATTTTAGTTCTTCACCGAGCCGAGCAACAGATTTATTAAATATTGCATAAGTATCCCTAAATGTTATATTTGGTAATACGTTCAACTTTATAGATAATGGAGAATGTCTATCACGTAAAATCACATCTTGAACAACCTCATCGTAAATTCCTTCTACAATACCGCATTTATTGTATTTTATTATTCCTTTAACCTCTCCAAGTTCCCTAAGCAAAAAAGTTAACTCATAATCCAGATTATGAACCCATACAATACTATCATTAGGTAATGTTTTGAAATATTCGACTACTTCCTCTATTGTTCTATGGAATATGGAATTTACTATTTCCCCAGTTTCATAATTCATAGTAACTACATTACTTAGATAAGTCACCTGCATTTCTTCCCCGTTGTCGCAAATAATTTTAGACGTTTCTATATCCCAAAAATAAGTATACATTTTATCACCTTAATTTTCTATTTCTTTTAAATTCCTCAAATGCTTCACGTTCTTCTTTTAACCTGTCTAATACGTTTTTACTATATTCTATATTAGACAATATTTTGTTTATTTCTTTATCGCTCATTCCTGTATTATCATAAGATAAGGCTATTTTTTCAATTATTTGGTCGCTACCATAACCCTGTATGCCTTCTGAAAATGCACCATATAATTTTGCGTAAAAGTCCTTTGAGTTGGTTATTTCATTAATAAAATTGATGTCATAACCTTTTGAAGATAGATAGTTTTTTGTATAGTCTTGTACTTTTTTAAATGATTTTGTTACTTCTTTTTTGTATTTCCTTATTGTGCCGTAAATTTCATGATTATTTATCTTATGTAGAGCTGATAACGTCTTTTTTAACCATACTGTGTTTTTAGAGCTATAAAACTTTTTACTCTTTGATATTGTATCATTTTTTGTAAATTTTCCCATATCCTCTGTTATAATGTTTTTGACATACTCAAAGTGTTCTTCAATGCCTTCTTTTTTAAAGGCTTTAATTTTCTTATTTAAACTATTTATTTGATTTATAATCATGTTAATTAATTCGTTTCTATCATTTATAGAATTAATTTTTAGACCGCCTTTTTTACGTCCTCTTGCCATTTATAACCAACCCCCATTGATAAAATAAAAGGGAAGGAATTACCCTTCCCAGTGTCCCTAATTTTTAGGGAAGAAAGTTATTTTAGTATACTTTCTCTTATTTTTTGAAATCATTTCACTTAGTTTAAATGTCAAACCTTTTTCTAATAAGAAGGCTTTTTGTTCTTCATCGAATTTCTCATCAAATGTTTTGAAAGCTTGTGTTACTACGCTTGAGCCGTATATAAAATAGTTTGGATATTCCCTTAATGCTATTACAACATATTCTCCTTCTTCACCTTCTAAAAAACCGTAATCGTCAACAGTAAGTATTCTATCTAACACGATGCTTTTGTCTTCTAGTTTTTCTTTTCCTTCCATGAATGGTAAACCACTTGCAGTAATTTGTGTTACTTCATTAATTAATTGTTCTAAATTCATCATTTTTATTTTTCCTCTCTTTCATTTATTAATATTGAATTTTTTATAAAGTTTTCAAGGCTTATAGCCCTTTTTTCCGTTAGTGTAATAACTGTTATTCTAGGTATTTCTTCCCCTTTATAGTCTTTTAGTACCTTTTTCATTTCCTTTTTAGGAGTAGTTTCACCGTACACAAGATAGGAATAACTATTCCCTTCATATGTTACTATTACTTCGCTGTAAGTAATTTTTCTTGTAATTGATTGTCTTAAATTCAAATTTATCACCACCTTCTAGGAATGTTTTTAAATTTTTAAATTGACCTTCGGATAAACCATATCTCCAGCAATATTGTTTATACATTAGCAAATTAATATCCTTAATTCCTTGTAACTTCATTTTATCCCCCTTTTACGGAATAGTCTAGGCTTCTCCGTTTAATATATTATATATAATTTGCATAGTTTTTAAGTCGCCCCAGTGTATTACTTCGTTTTTCTTGTTGATTAATTCCCATCTGTGTTCTAATGAATTGTAAGACAAGTGAATTTCATTATCGTTTTTTATTGTTTTCATTTCTTTGCACCCCTTTGTATTAATTTACCTTACAATTATATTATATAACTTATGATATATAACGTCAACACTTTTTGCAATATTTTTTCACATAAATTTTAAATATTTTGTTTATCCTATTTTGTATTATATT
>ERZ773359.5143-NODE-5143-length-12818-cov-9.561310_pt1 | contig 12818 bp, 11 predicted proteins | sample MGYA00374955_ERZ773359 | MGnify/ENA primary metagenome ERZ773359 (study PRJEB29098, sample SAMN04486028) | biogas fermenter metagenome | study: EMG produced TPA metagenomics assembly of the Biogas fermentation microbial communities from Germany - Plant 4 DNA1...
CAAGAAATACACTTTTAGGATGTTAGTTTTTAAGAGAAGTGACATTCTTGTGTCATACCAATTTGGTATAAGAACAATAGAAAAATATGGAATGGGGTGTTAATATTGGATTAGTAAGAATTATACCGAAATATTGGTTATTAACGACATGTAGAAAAGATTTGAGGGAGAAATGACTAAAAAACTAATCGCTCATGTTAGACAAAAAGAGGATGGTTCTTGGGAAGAGCCTCAATTACTAAGGGAGCACTTGAAAGGTACAGCCAGATTAGCAGCGGAATTTGCAGGTAAGTTTGGGTCAGAAACATGGGGGAAAGCGGCAGGGCTGGCTCATGATGTAGGCAAGGGCAGAGAAACATGGCAACAGTATCTAATACAGCAAAGTGGGTATGCTGAAGATGCTCATATGGAGAACAAGCCAGGCAAAGTACCTCATGCTATTCATGGAGCGAAGCTAGTAGAAGAAGAGTTTGGCAAGGCTTGGGGGAGGTTTTTATCTTATTGTATTGCCGGTCATCATACAGGAATACCTGACTGGTCACCGGCATTAGGCGCAGGGCAAGCTTCCCTTCAGTTTCGCCTATCTCAATTAATTGACCTTAGTGATATAGATCAGTCGATTACTGCTAACTTGAAATCTGCCAAGCCTGACTTACCGCCGTGGAGGTTCAGCCAGGGTTTAGATTTAGCGTTATGGATAAGGATGTTATATTCTTGTCTGGTTGATGCCGATTTTTTGGATACTGAGTTGTACATGGATCAAACCAAGGCAACTCTTAGAGGTGGATACTGTTCGATGACAGAACTACTAAGCCGATTTAACTACTACATTGAGCAGTTAGATGCAAATGCTGAGTCCACGAGAGTAAATGAAATCCGACGAAGCATTCGAACCAAGTGCATACAAATGGCCAAGGAAGAACCAGGAATATTTTCACTTTCGGTACCCACCGGCGGGGGAAAAACCTTATCCAGTCTTGCCTTTGCACTTCACCATGCCGTCAAGCACAATCTAGATCGTATTATTTATGTAATCCCCTACACCAGCATTATCGAACAAAACGCTAACGTGTTCCGCGCGGCAGTTGGTGCTGACCAAGTTGTGGAACACCATTCCAACCTGGAGGAGAATGACTCGACCCCTAAATCGAGGTTAGCTTCTGAAAACTGGGACGCTCCTGTCATAGTTACTACATCTGTACAGTTTTTTGAATCTCTGTTTGCTGCTAAATCCAGTCGTTGTCGTAAGCTCCATAATATTGTGCGTTCAGTAGTTGTTTTAGATGAGGCTCAATTGATTCCAGTTGATTTTCTAGCTCCTATTTTAGAAACCATGCAGTTATTAGTAGAGCATTACCAGGTTAGCTTTGTGATCTCAACTGCAACCCAGCCTGCATTGAGGCAACGCTATGTAGGCGGTCAGCTATTCCCAGGGTTAAAAAATATTAAAGAAATGATGGGTACTGACGAAGAAGTAACCGCACTTTACCGTTCACTTAAAAGATGTCATGTGCAATTACCTGCTGACTTACATATGCCATCCAGTTGGGAGGAAATTGCGGAGCAGTTACAAAATTACGATCAAGTTTTGTGTGTGGTATCAGATCGTAAAAGCTGCCGTGAATTGCACAGTATGATGCCCAAAGGCACATTTCATCTATCAGCATTAATGTGCGGTCAGCATCGTAGTGAAGTTATTAAGCTAATCAAAGAGAGGTTGAAGGCTAAAGAATCAGTAAGAGTTATCAGCACTCAGCTGGTTGAGGCAGGGGTTGATTTAGATTTTCCGGTAGTATACAGAGCTTTTGCGGGATTAGATTCCATTGCCCAGGCAGCAGGACGCTGTAATCGGGAAGGCAAACTACCCGATCTGGGCAGAGTCATAGTATTTGTAGCTCCCAGGCAAGCACCCATGGGCATATTGCGAAAGGCTGCTCAGACCACAGTTAACATTTTATCGCTGGATTATGAAGACCCATTAAACCATGAACTTTTTAACAAATACTTCGAGGAATTATATTGGAAAGCTAACTCTTTGGATAAAGAAAAGATTTGTCAGCTACTCAACCCACAGGTAAACGATCCACAGGAGTGCAGTATTTATTTCCGAACAGCTGCTGAAAAATTTCGCCTTATAGACCAATCCACCCATGGGATTCTTATTCCTTATGGAGAGGGCAGGCAATATATTGAAGAATTAAAGACAATTGGGCCGAATCGAGCACTAATGCGTAAACTGCAGCGATATATAGTAAATGTATATGATCATGAGTTTAACCAGTTACTGAAAAGGGGGGCGATAGTTGAGGTAGGTCCCGAGGTGTTTGCCCTTACGTCGGATGCTGAATACTCTGAGGAAGTCGGACTTATGGTGGAGCCACTATTTGACCCTGACAAATTTATTCTGTAGGAAAGGAGATGATGAATTGTCCAGTTGGTGCTTAGAAGTATGGGGGGATTACGCATGTTTTACCCGGCCAGAAATGAAGGTAGAAAGGGTTAGCTATGATGTTATGACCCCTTCAGCAGCTCGAGCCATATTCGAAGCTATTCTTTGGAAGCCTGCTATTCGATGGAATGTGACCAAAATAGAGGTAATTAACCCAATTAAATGGATCTCTGTACGCCGTAATGAAGTTGGCAAGACCATACCTGCTCCTACAGCCAAACAAATGTCCGGCGTGCTGGGTGCTCCGATGGGTATCTTCATCGAAGATGAACGTCAGCAACGTGCCGGTCTATTTCTGCGGGATGTAAGATATCGTATCCATGGTTACTTCGATTTTATACCTCCAGAAGCAAGAAAGGAAAACCATTCAGCATTACCAGAACTCTGGGCAGATCAACAAGAGCAAGCAGAAATAGTCAAAATGGACGAAACCCCCGCCAAGTATGCTGCCATGTTTCAAAGACGGGCCAAGAAAGGGCAATGCTTTCACCGACCTTACCTGGGCTGCCGAGAATTTGCCTGTGACTTTAGATTGGTCGATCCAGATGAGGATCTAATAGAACCAATCAATGAAACCCGGGACTTAGGATACATGTTGTACGATATGGATTTTGAACACGATGTTAACAATCCCAAACCGTTGTTTTTTCGAGCCCAGCTTAATAAAGGGGTGATTAATACTGACCGGAGGGAGGTGGAGATTAGAGGATGATATTGCAGGCATTAAAAGAGTACTATGATCGGAAAGTATTGGATACGGATAGCGATATAGCACCTGAGGGCTTTGAAATAAGGGAATTGCCATTTTTGATAGTTATCAATGAAGAGGGCGAGTTTATTGAAATTGAAGATACCAGAGAAATCATAGGCAATAGAATGGTGGGAAAAAAATTTTTATTACCAAGGTCAAAAGGCAGAAGCGGAAGTAAGGCCTATGAAACAACATTTTTGTTATGGGACCATATTGGCTATGTGCTTGGATTGCCAATAAGTGATAGTAAGTCTAGCAAACAACACGAAACATGGCTAAATATGTTAAGGTCGCTTCCTCAGGAGCTGCTTGAAGATGTTGGGGTTAGGGCAATCTTAAATTTCTATGATAAAGGTGAAGTTACTAAGGCAGTTGCATCACCTCAGATTAAGGAATGCTTAAAAGTTCTTTCGTGTAATATGACTTTTCGCTTGGTTTCTGATGTACCAGTACCATGTAGACCTGCAGTTCAAGAATATGTCAAAAAATGTATTAGAAATAGTGATTCAGAAGCAAAAGCCGATGGTTCGGGTGGCAAGTCAGGGGTATGTTTAGTTACGGGAGAATATGGAATCATTGCAAGGACTCATGGGAGAACCCCGATTGATAAAGATGCAAAAAGTTTGGTTGGTTTTCAAAAAAATAGCGGCTATGATTCATATGGGAAAGAACAAGGTTATAATGCACCAATTATTCAATCTACTGAATTTGCTTATGTTACTGCATTAAACACCTTACTAAAGTCTACAACCCAGCGCATGCAAATTGCTGATGCCACAACAGTTTTTTGGTCAGAAAAGCCATCATCTTTTGAATCAGACTTTGCTTTCTTTTTTAAGGAACCTAATAAAGATGATCCTGATGAAGGTAGTCAAAAAGTGAGAGCGTTATTTGAGTCAGTACATACCGGCGCTTATATAGAAGACGAGGGAACCAATCGTTTTTACATTCTTGGACTAGCTCCCAATGCAGCGCGAATTGCTGTTCGTTTTTGGCAGGTAGGTACAATAGCAGAGTTTGCTGCCAGAATTAGACAATATTTTAATGATTTTGGTATCGTTAAACCTCCCGGTGAGCCTGAATACTATTCTATTTGGCGAATTCTAGTCAATATTGCAACCCAGGATAAGAGCGAAAATATACCTCCGAATTTAGCTGGTGAATTTATGCGCTCTATCTTAAACGGGACTCCTTATCCAGCTACTTTATTGCAAGCCTGTTTGCGACGTATTCGTAGCGATACGCAGTATAGGGTAAAACCTGTACGAGCAGCATTAATTAAAGCTTACCTGAACCGTTATTATCATTTTTATCCCCATCAAAATTATAAGGAGGTTGCTATGGAATTGGACATTAATCAACCATCTGTCGGATACCAATTGGGAAGACTATTTGCCACCTTGGAAAAGATTCAAGAAGAAGCTAATCCGGGTATCAATGCAACCATTAAGGAACGTTATTATGGGGCAGCCTGTGCTACTCCTGTAACGGTTTTCGCCAATCTTCTTCGGTTGAAGAATCATCATCTTGCCAAAATTGAGAATAAAGGACGGGTTATAAACTTCGAACGACTGCTGGGAGAAATCATGGGTAAGATAACTGATTTTCCAGCTCATCTTAATCTGCATGAACAAGGTAGATTTGCTATTGGTTATTACCATCAAAGGCAAGCATTTTTTACTACTAGCAATGCCGATGGCAATAATCCACAGAAATAAAATTAAGGGAGTTGTTAAACATGAGTAATGATAATAAAATACAAAACCGTTATGACTTTGTTATTCTTTTTGACGTTAAAGACGGTAATCCCAATGGGGACCCCGATGCGGGTAATTTGCCTCGCGTGGATGCTGAAACAGGTCATGGCCTAATTACTGACGTGTGTTTGAAGAGGAAAATTCGCAATTACGTGGCACTTAAGAATAATGAACAACCACCTTATGCAATCTTCGTGAAAGAAAAGGCAATTCTCAACAATACAATTTCTCAGGCTTACTTAAGCTTAGGCATTGATTTAGATAATCCTCCAAGTGACCCCTCAGATGGTGCCAAACGTAACAAGAAAGGGCAAGGGCAAGGGAAGGAAATAGACCGCGCTAGGCAGTTTTTATGCCAGAACTTTTTTGACATACGAACATTCGGTGCGGTTTTGTCAACAGGTGCCAATGCAGGTCAGGTACGTGGCCCTGTACAGTTTACTTTTGCCCGCTCTATAGACCCTGTTGTTGCTTTAGAGCACAGTATTACTAGAATGGCAGTAGCAACTGAAGCCGAGGCCGAAAAGCAAGGTGGTGATAATCGTACTATGGGGCGTAAATTTACTGTTCCATATGGATTATATCGTGCTCATGGTTTTGTCTCCGCTCCCTTAGCTGAACAAACTGGTTTTTCCGTAGATGACTTAGAACTATTATGGGAAGCATTGGAAAATATGTTCGAACACGATCGTTCGGCTGCCAGAGGCTTGATGGGAACACGTAAGCTACTTATTTTTGAACACTCATCCAAGATGGGTAATGCCCCTGTTCAAAAATTATTCGACACTATTTCCGTGAGGAGAGTCGATGAAAGTAAGCCGGCAAGAGACTTCAGCGATTATGAGATTGTGGTTGACAAGGACAAGATTCCGGAAGGTATTAAACTGATTGAGAGATAGTTTTATGGGATACATGTATACTGAAGATGAACTTCTCCCTATATCTGGTTTGCAACATATCGCCTTTTGTGAACGGCAGTGGGCTTTAATTCACATTGAACAGCAGTGGGAAGAAAACCAAAGAACAGCTGAAGGAAGAATAATTCATGAGCGAGTTCATGATCCCGATTATAAAGCTCATAAACCAGGTGTGATAGTGGTGCGAAGCATGCGATTACAATCGCTTCGCCTGGGACTATTCGGAGAAGCTGATGTTGTGGAATTCATTCCACAGCAGGAGCCATCCGGAATAGTATTACCGAATGCCAATGGTCTTTATTTGCCTAGGCCGGTTGAATACAAACGTGGAAAAACTAAGCAAGGAGATTATGACAGAATTCAACTATGTGCTCAAGCTATGTGCCTCGAAGAAATGACAAATAGCCATCTTAGTGAAGGAGATCTTTACTACGCTGAGACAAGAAGGCGAGAAAAGGTTCAATTTAATGATGAGTTAAGGGCGAGAGTAATCGAACTATCTGAACGAATGCATAGATTATACCGCGAAGGTGTAACCCCGAAACCGGATATGAAAATGAGTGTTTGTAGAACGTGCTCCTTGAAGAATGTATGTCTACCTGGTATACGGTTACAAACCAGCGGTAAGGCGTATTGGGATGAGATACTAAAAGACATCTCTACTCAATAGGGTAACTGAGGTGAGTTATTGAGAAAATTATTAAATACTTTATATGTGACCAACCCCGAGTCTTACCTGGCTAGAGAAGGAGAAAACGTACTTGTTAGGGTAGATGATAAGACCGTTTTCCGCATTCCGTGCCATAATCTCGAAGCTATAGTATATTTCGGATATCCCGGAGCTAGCCCATCATTGTTGGGTTTATGTGCCGAGAGGGGTATTACTGTGAGTTTCTTAACCGAGCACGGAAGGTTTCTAGCACGGGTTGAAGGTCCACAAAGCGGGAATGTATTACTACGGCGTCGGCAATACCGCTTAGCCGATGAAGAAAACCAATCACCTTTATTAGCTAAGTATTTTATAGTTGCAAAAATAATGAACAGCAGAGCTGTACTGATGCGGGGGCGTCGAGATCATCCTGAAAAAGTTGGAGACAACTTTGATCAAGCTATCAACATCATGGGCAGGACGGCCAAGAGGGTCTTTGAAAGCAAAAACTTAGGAGATATTCGTGGCATAGAAGGTGAAATGGCTCAGAGATACTTTGAGCAAATTGATCACTTGATTCTTGAAGATAAAAACGAATTCTTTATGAAAGGACGCAGTCGGCGACCCCCGTTAGACAAATTTAATGCTTTACTCTCGCTCTTTTATACCCTCCTTGTACACGAGTGTCGTTCCGCACTTGAAACCGTTGGTCTTGACCCAGCGGTTGGTTTCCTTCATAGAGATCGCCCAGGACGACCAAGTTTAGCATTAGACCTAATGGAAGAATTGAGAGCTTACTTAGGAGATAGAATGGCACTTTCTTTAATCAATCGAAAACAGATTTGCAAGGATGACTTTGTAGTACAAGCTAATAGAGCAGTGTACTTAAAAAACGATGCGAGGAAGAATGTTCTCGCGGCCTGGCAGAAACGAAAACAAGAGGAGATAGTGCATCCATATTTGAATGAGCGAATACCAGTAGGGCTGCTGCCTTATACTCAGGCACTTCTGCTAGCTAGGTTTTTGCGCGGTGATATAGATGCCTATCCGGCTTTTATTTGGAAATAGGAGTGACTAGCAATGATGGTTCTCATTACTTACGATGTGAGTACCGTTGACCCGGAAGGAGCCAAACGATTAAGAAAAGTAGCCAAGAAATGTGTTGACTATGGACAAAGAGTTCAGAACTCGGTCTTTGAGTGCTTATTAGAGCCAGCTCAATTCGTTAAACTAAGAAATGAATTGGAGTCAATCATAGACAAAAACCAAGATAGCCTTCGTTATTATTTCTTAGGCTCTAATTGGAAACGCAGAGTAGAACACGTAGGCGCGAAAGCTTGCTATGACCCAGAAGGACCATTAGTTTTATAGCGCGAACCGGAAGTGATTGGATAAACCGCATTCCATTCGCCATGTTACGCTGGTGAGGCTTTTAGTGGTATTTAATCTTGTAATATGCGTTTTTTTAGTCATTTTAATCAGTGTTCGCGGCAACTGTTTCTCAACAGTGCTATATATCTTTGTCTTTTTCGAATGCTGTCGCACCCCTCGCGGGTGCGTGGATTGAAACATAATTAGTCGCATGGAAACTTTGGAAGCGTCACGTCGCACCCCTCGCGGGTGCGTGGATTGAAACAGTAGATCTTGAAGGTAATCTAATTCAGGTTCAAAGTCGCACCCCTCGCGGGTGCGTGGATTGAAACCCAAGTATACCGCACGACAACCTAAAACGCGTAGGTCGCACCCCTCGCGGGTGCGTGGATTGAAACCACTGTAGCCAGTCGCACCATTCGCCAGTATATCGTCGCACCCCTCGCGGGTGCGTGGATTGAAACACATAAAACCAGCATTAGGTAAGAGACAGCTGGAGTCGCACCCCTCGCGGGTGCGTGGATTGAAACCTCCTTATTTAAGCAGCTCGCGCCAGTTGTCAACGTCGCACCCCTCGCGGGTGCGTGGATTGAAACTTCGAGAAAGAGATGCGCGAGGCCGGGTTCAATCGTCGCACCCCTCGCGGGTGCGTGGATTGAAACATCAGTTTCGGATGCAATCCGATGTAGTACCCCGGTCGCACCCCTCGCGGGTGCGTGGATTGAAACAGGCGTGGTCACATCGATGTAGGTCTTGGGCTCATGTCGCACCCCTCGCGGGTGCGTGGATTGAAACTGCCCTATCCGGTGTATTCTTGCGCGGCACTGAGTCGCACCCCTCGCGGGTGCGTGGATTGAAACTTCATATTTTCACCTCGGCAATGACTGTATGTACCGTCGCACCCCTCGCGGGTGCGTGGATTGAAACATGGGCTGCACATACCGACACTCTCATCTCCTCCCCCCGTCGCACCCCTCGCGGGTGCGTGGATTGAAACTGCCAGTGAAGCTGTTGATTGAAATACGTTGGGGTCGCACCCCTCGCGGGTGCGTGGATTGAAACAACAGAGGACGAGCCCGCGCCCTGGGATGAACCAGGTCGCACCCCTCGCGGGTGCGTGGATTGAAACACTTCGTCCACGCTGTGAACCACCCCCACGATGCGTCGCACCCCTCGCGGGTGCGTGGATTGAAACAGTAATATTTTGGCCCTGTGCGAAGTGTTTGGGGGTCGCACCCCTCGCGGGTGCGTGGATTGAAACCCCAAGTATGGGGTAAAACCGGTGATCGGGCACGTCGCACCCCTCGCGGGTGCGTGGATTGAAACTAGAAGGAGGTAGACAGTATGATATTTAAATGCAAGTCGCACCCCTCGCGGGTGCGTGGATTGAAACAGTGGTTGGCAATTAGAAAAGAAGTCTTATCCAACCTGTCGCACCCCTCGCGGGTGCGTGGATTGAAACACCTTAGGGTTACTGGCGATAGTATGTCACCCAAAGTCGCACCCCTCGCGGGTGCGTGGATTGAAACGGTCCAATGGAACCATATGGTTACACTCGTTAAAGTCGCACCCCTCGCGGGTGCGTGGATTGAAACACTAAGACGCCCAAAAACGAATCAAGTATTCGTAGTCGCACCCCTCGCGGGTGCGTGGATTGAAACATCCTTGGGGTCTGCATAATCAGGTATCCCGTTAGGGTCGCACCCCTCGCGGGTGCGTGGATTGAAACTGTCTGTACGTCCCTGTCGCTCCTTATTGATTACCGTCGCACCCCTCGCGGGTGCGTGGATTGAAACTTTCTTCAAAGTCTAGTACCATCTCCCATCTCCTCGTCGCACCCCTCGCGGGTGCGTGGATTGAAACAGGTGAATATGGCTCAATCCAAGAGCCGCCTGAGTCGCACCCCTCGCGGGTGCGTGGATTGAAACCTGGGCTGCGGTTAATACATCAATATCTAAATACTGTCGCACCCCTCGCGGGTGCGTGGATTGAAACTCAGGGCGTGGCTGACATAAGCAGTTACACCACTTGTCGCACCCCTCGCGGGTGCGTGGATTGAAACATCACCTCCCCGACAATCTTCTGTAAAGCTTCCGGCGTCGCACCCCTCGCGGGTGCGTGGATTGAAACATAGCGTTCTTGCCCTACGGAATAGCTTTGAATTGTCGCACCCCTCGCGGGTGCGTGGATTGAAACTTGATTACTGATACGGTCAGCACTGCCGATTGGGGGTCGCACCCCTCGCGGGTGCGTGGATTGAAACTTTAATATACCAAAACTCGTTATAAAATGTCAGGTCGCACCCCTCGCGGGTGCGTGGATTGAAACAAAGAATTAGTCAAACAGGATTTGAGAATTGAAGCGTCGCACCCCTCGCGGGTGCGTGGATTGAAACGGCCCGGTAAATACCATGACGGAATCATTTTTAACAGTCGCACCCCTCGCGGGTGCGTGGATTGAAACCCTCGCTTGCCGTGCCAGGACCTGCTACCATTAAGTCGCACCCCTCGCGGGTGCGTGGATTGAAACTCAATCACCTCCTTTCCGTGTAATCTAAAGATACAGTCGCACCCCTCGCGGGTGCGTGGATTGAAACAGAGTTTAGAAGCGATTTCATGATGCCGCCTCCCGTCGCACCCCTCGCGGGTGCGTGGATTGAAACGGATCCTTGCCTATCACATCAGCATTGGCCTGGTGTCGCACCCCTCGCGGGTGCGTGGATTGAAACTCCATCTAAGTGCAGATGATATTAATGCAATTTTGTCGCACCCCTCGCGGGTGCGTGGATTGAAACATTAACTCCGCGTCGCTCACTCCATCACCCTCAGTCGCACCCCTCGCGGGTGCGTGGATTGAAACCATATTTGCGACCAATAGTGTAAAATACCAATATTGTCGCACCCCTCGCGGGTGCGTGGATTGAAACTCTACCTCTGCATCTAACTCATCTTTACCAATGCGTCGCACCCCTCGCGGGTGCGTGGATTGAAACAATGGCATGGGAGGGATAGAAGTGAAACAAGTAGGGTCGCACCCCTCGCGGGTGCGTGGATTGAAACTGTATATTCTTTTGCTCCATTTACTATGTCCTGCCAGTCGCACCCCTCGCGGGTGCGTGGATTGAAACAGGATCAGGCTTGTAACTATAGTTATTTATTGCGCGTCGCACCCCTCGCGGGTGCGTGGATTGAAACTGAACCAGATCGTCAAGGTTCTGGTAGCCAATGAGTCGCACCCCTCGCGGGTGCGTGGATTGAAACAGTTGTACGAGAAAGCCCCGAACATAGGTATATTGTCGCACCCCTCGCGGGTGCGTGGATTGAAACGTCAATGAGGCCGTTGCATTGATACTTCCATCCCCGTCGCACCCCTCGCGGGTGCGTGGATTGAAACTGCCGGTGTTGGGAGCGGCATTAACTGCGCTGACGTCGCACCCCTCGCGGGTGCGTGGATTGAAACGAGCCAACGGCGCAATCGAGCGCGGTCGGCCAGGTCGCACCCCTCGCGGGTGCGTGGATTGAAACCCCTCGGTCTCGGTCTTGATCCACTCCCGCTCGGGTCGCACCCCTCGCGGGTGCGTGGATTGAAACCTGTGTAGCCAGCGCATTATACATCCCCGCGGTCGTCGCACCCCTCGCGGGTGCGTGGATTGAAACAGTCAAAGGAGAGTTTGATATTAGAGAAGCCCCAAGGTCGCACCCCTCGCGGGTGCGTGGATTGAAACATTAATTCGGCAAAATAGACCATTTCTTGGTTGCTGTCGCACCCCTCGCGGGTGCGTGGATTGAAACAATAATTGCGGGAGTTCTGGGAGGAGCAGCTATTGGGTCGCACCCCTCGCGGGTGCGTGGATTGAAACTGTCCTAGAGGAACGATTAATTGTTGGTTCTTAAGTCGCACCCCTCGCGGGTGCGTGGATTGAAACAACGATGCCAACTTCGATCCTGTTAACTTCTTCGGTCGCACCCCTCGCGGGTGCGTGGATTGAAACCTAACTGGGCATAGCTTACATAAGTCTCAACCAGGTCGCACCCCTCGCGGGTGCGTGGATTGAAACCCATAGCTCCCGCCCGCGTTTACCTTCCCAAATGGTCGCACCCCTCGCGGGTGCGTGGATTGAAACCGGTGGAGGAGCTGGCGTGATAATACGGTCGAAGGTCGCACCCCTCGCGGGTGCGTGGATTGAAACCGTCTTACCATAGATACTGCCCCCGCCGCGTGGCGTCGCACCCCTCGCGGGTGCGTGGATTGAAACCTCCCCTGTGGTCAATATCAGCGTCCGCCAGAAGGTCGCACCCCTCGCGGGTGCGTGGATTGAAACCGGTGCTTCGATCTGCCTATATTCGCTGATGCTTGTCGCACCCCTCGCGGGTGCGTGGATTGAAACCCTTGTCTCCCTGTATCGCATCAATTTCCCGCTGGTCGCACCCCTCGCGGGTGCGTGGATTGAAACGCCCGGAATCGTATTGATGCCGCCCTTTATCGCAAGTCGCACCCCTCGCGGGTGCGTGGATTGAAACCAGGTAAGCCGTAAGGCTACCAAGGAAGACATAGAGTCGCACCCCTCGCGGGTGCGTGGATTGAAACTTGAAATACTTGGGAGCGGCACTGGAATTAAAAACTGTCGCACCCCTCGCGGGTGCGTGGATTGAAACCTTGGTTGCGCTATGCAATCAGTGGAGACCGGCGCGTCGCACCCCTCGCGGGTGCGTGGATTGAAACATATTGTATCTTGGCTACTGGCAGCAGCTACTGGGTCGCACCCCTCGCGGGTGCGTGGATTGAAACTATAAGCTGGAAGGACTATAGCGTACCCGTAAGTAGTCGCACCCCTCGCGGGTGCGTGGATTGAAACGAATGACAGTCCGGGATGGCACTGACCCTAACACAGGTCGCACCCCTCGCGGGTGCGTGGATTGAAACA
>ERZ773359.5144-NODE-5144-length-12809-cov-4.321546_pt1 | contig 12809 bp, 11 predicted proteins | sample MGYA00374955_ERZ773359 | MGnify/ENA primary metagenome ERZ773359 (study PRJEB29098, sample SAMN04486028) | biogas fermenter metagenome | study: EMG produced TPA metagenomics assembly of the Biogas fermentation microbial communities from Germany - Plant 4 DNA1...
GGCAAACCCAGGAACAGGGGGGGCAAGCCGGGGGCATGAGTATCTTAGTGGACCAACCCTTGATTCACCCCAAGTTAATCCTGGGTTACCACGTGTTGCCCGATTTATGGTTGTTACAGGGCGGGACCGTGGGGGGCGGCGGTACCTTGAACTGGTTCAACAAGGAATTTGGCCATTACGAGCAGCAAACCGGAAAGGCGGTTCAGAAAAACGCTTTTGAAATCATGAGCGAAGCAGCCGCAGCGATCCCGCCGGGCGCTGGCGGGCTAATCTTCCTCCCTTATATGGCGGGTGAGCGTTCGCCAATTTGGAACAGCAAGGCGCGGGGCGTCTTCTTCGGACTGTCTTATGATAAAACAAGAGCCCACCTCATCCGGGCGATGATGGAAGGTGTCGGGTTCTCGCTGCTCCATAACCTCAAGACAGCGGAAGAAGTAAATGCTTATGTAACGGAATTAATCAGTGTGGGCGGGGCGGCGAACAGCCGGGTTTGGACGCAGATCAAAGCGGATATTACCGGGAAAACAATTCACGTTCCCATGTCGGATCAGGCAACAACTTTGGGCGCAGCCCTGCTGGCCGGGGTTGGGACCGGGGTGTATCCCAGTTTTGAGGCTGCAGTGCAAAAAACGGTTCATATTCAGCGAACGCATCACCCTTTGCTTGCTCATCACGCTACTTATGAACGGTTTTATCAGCTTTACCTTGAGTTATATCAGAAGTTGCGCGATAGTTTCGATAAACTTGCCCGGATCGCGGATCAATAAAAGCGAGTGCAGGAGGGAGAGCATGAAAGCAGCAGTATTATATGCCGCCCAAGATTTGCGTTATACCGATTTTGAAACACCGCGGATCAATGAGCATGAGATCTTGGTCAGGGTGAAGGCGAGTGGGATCTGCGGTTCCGATCTGCCGCGCGTCTTAGGAGACGGAGCTCATTACTATCCGATTATCCTGGGGCATGAGTTTTCTGGTGAAGTGGTCGAGGTGGGTCCGGCGGTAACCAACGTCAAAGTGGGGGAGCGGATTACCGGTGTCCCTTTAGTTCCATGTCTGAAGTGTTTTGATTGCCAAAAAGGTTGGTACGCCCAATGTAAAAACTACAGTTTTATTGGCTCCCGCGTTTTTGGTAGTTGGGCTGAATTTGTTAAATTACCAGCTATTAATGGAGTTAGATTGCCAGAAGGGGTTACATATGAGCAGGGTGCGCTCTTTGAACCGGCTACTGTCGCCTTGCATGGCCTGTTGGTGATGGGTTTCCGGGGAGGGACCGACGTGGCGATTGTAGGCTGTGGGACGATCGGCATGTTGGCGTTGCAATTTGCAAAGATCCTGGGAGCGAGGCGGATAACTGCTTTCGATCTTGACTCCAGAAAACTGGCGTTGGCGGAGAAATATGGTGCCAGTGCGTGTCTCAATACGGGTGATCCCGATTTCAAACGGCAGATTCTAGACTTAACCGCCGGGCGGGGGTTTGAAATGGTTGTGGAGAGCGCTGGGGTTGAGTTCACCGAGAAGTTAAGTTTGGATATCGCCGGAAATAAAGGGCATGTCATGTTTATTGGCACTCCTGCCAAACCCATTACTTTGACTCCCGGCGAGTTTGAAAATATTAATCGCAAAGAATTAACCGTTCGCGGTTCATGGATGTCATATTCGCCGCCCTTCCCAGGTAAGGAATGGGAGTTGACCGGTTATTATTTGCAACAGGGTCTGCTCCGGGTTGATGAATTAATTGACCGGGTTATCCCCCTTTCCGAAATCAATGCGGCGTTTGCGGATTTAGCCGTGCCCGGTAAGGTGAACGGGAAAATTCTCTTGAAAGGATAATTAATCCGCCCGGGGCCGCTGGTGTGGCCCCATAGGGGGTAAAAAGGAGGTGCGACAAAAAGAAGACAAGATTATCATTTTTATTGGTGGATAAGTTTAGTGATAATCCCCCCTCGAGAGGAGCTTTCAGGAGCAGGGGAAACTGGTGGGGATTGAATAATGCAAAGGAGGAGTATTGATGGGTAACTTAGGTCCATTTACGGCAGTCGATGGAGTTGATCCGCAGAAAGTCCCGAAACGAAGAGTTTATACCGGAGCCCAAATCCCTGCGGTTGGCTTAGGAACTTACGGTTCCGACCGTTTTAGCGCGGAGCAGATTGCCGAAGCCGTCAGGGGTGCGATCGCGGTTGGTTACCGCCATATTGACTGCGCCTCTGTTTACGGCAACGAGCATTTAATTGGTGAAGTTTTACAGGAGGCGATCCAGTCCGGGATTAAACGGGAAGAACTTTGGGTAACTTCAAAATTATGGAATGACATGCATGGTGACGGTGATGTGCTCATCTCCTGCGCCAAATCTTTGAAGGATTTACGCCTGGATTATCTGGACTTATACTTAGTCCACTGGCCGTTCCCCAATTTTCATGCCCCTGGCGCTAGTGTGGACTCCCGTGATCCGCATGCCCGTCCCTATATTCATGAGGAATTCATGAAGGTATGGCGGCAGATGGAACGTCTGGTCGAGATGGGACTCGTCAAACATATCGGAACCTCAAACATGACCATTCCTAAACTCAAATTATTGTTACGGGATGCGAAAATCAAACCGGCATGTAATGAAATGGAGTTACATCCGCATTTTCAACAACCGGATTTGTTTAAGTTTGTGGTCGATAATGATATTGTCCCGATTGGCTTTTGCCCGATCGGTTCCCCAAACCGTCCGGACCGGGATAAAACGGAAACCGATACGGTGGACATTGAGGACCCGGTTATTGTCAAGATTGCCGAGCGTCATAAGGTCCATCCGGCGGTGATCTGTGTCAAGTGGGCGGTCCAACGGGGACAAATCCCGATTCCCTTTTCTATCCACCGTCCGGAGTACCTAAGCAACCTGAAGGCCGCAGTGACCGACCCCCTGACCGATGAGGAGATGGAAGCGATCGCGAAGATCGATAAGAATTGCCGTCTGATCAAGGGGCAGGTTTTCCTATGGGAAGGAGCTAAAGGATGGGAAGATCTGTGGGATCTGGACGGTGAAATCGCGGGTTGGTAAGTTAACTTGAATTGGGGCAAGCCATTAATTCTTCAAGGAGGATCTCGATGCTAAAAGGGATACCGAAAATCATTTCCCCAGAATTACTGAAGGTTTTGATGGAAATGGGACATGGAGATGAACTGGTTATTGCGGACGGTAATTTTCCGGCTGCGGCGATTGCCCGCCGGATCATCAGGGCCGACGGGCATAGTACAGTGGAATTACTCGATGCCATCCTGAAGTTTTTCCCCCTTGATCAGTATGTCAAACATCCGGTAGCATTAATGCAAGTAGTGCCGGGGGATGATGTTGCAACCCCGATCTGGGATGAATACCGGGCCATTGTGACAAAACACTATCCAGCGGCTCCGGAATTTAAACATATCGAACGATTTGCTTTTTATGAAAGAGCGAAACAGGCCTATGCGGTGTTGGCTACTGGAGAATCAGCCCTCTATGCCAATGTAATTCTGAAAAAAGGGGTAGTCTCGGAGTAGAGGTTCAATCCCTAGGATGTTATTACAGCATAACTGCAGAATAACGAAGAGCATTGACTTTTTTTGAACCATATGTTAAAATAGGGTAAATGGAACGTTTCGCGATAATAATTAAAACATACAAATAACGTTTTTATCATGCGATAAATTATTCTGTAGTGAGCAGAGGGAGGTGAAGGCACCGGCAAAAGAGGATGATGTTTATTTCCTTATAGTCTCAAATAGGAGGATAAAAGGAGGAGTTAAAATGAGAAAAACGAGAAAAGTATTTGGTTTGCTCTTACTTGTTCTGGTTGCGGTAACAATTGGGAGCGCGGTTCATGCGGCGAAGCAAATTACGCTAACGGTTTGGGATTTCAAATATGCGGATCCCAATATGAATCCAACCATGGTTAAGATCGACAAAATGTTTATGGCGAAATATCCTAATGTCAAAATTAATCATGTCTCGCAACCGAATGATCAGTACTATCAATTGTTGCGCGCGGCCGCCCAAGCCAATAGAGGACCGGATGTAGTCATGTTGCACGGGGCCAGAGGCGATGTCTATGAACTCGATCCAATTCTGGTTAAATTAGATGATTATATTAAGCCGTGGCGAAACGAAATTCCTGAAGATAGTTGGAAAGTCGCGGCCACGAACCGGGATTTTAAAAATGGTATTAAATTGATCCCGATGACCTCGCAAGGTTTCGGTTTTTATTACAACAAAGCCCTCTTTAAAAAAGCCGGACTTGACCCCAACAAACCACCAAAAGATTGGGACTCCTTCTTAGCGGCTTGTGCTAAGTTGAAAGCGGCTGGAATTGTTCCGATCACCGGTGGACTGAGGGATTTTACAACTAACTTTATGTTCCGGGCCTTGGCTGCCAACGTCTATGGTAAAGAGGTTTATGGGTTGCAAACCGGCGAACAAGGTTTTGCCCAAAATAAAGCTTTTAAAAGAGCGGCTGAAATGATGGTGGAACTGAGAGATAAGGGTTATTTCGATCCGAATGCCGCTTCCATCCCTTACTTTATGGATGCGATTGATATGTTCGCGGCCGGAAAAGGCGCTATTTTCTGTGGTTTACTCTCCGATGTGGGTAACTGGAAACAGTTCAGCGATGCCCTTGGTAAGGACAATGTGGGTTATTTCCCCACAATCAATTTTGCCGAAGCAAAGTATCAAGACATGCAAACATTCCAGCCCGTTGGGATCGGTTACGGGGTTACGACTTGGTCTAAAAACAAAGATCTCGCCGTGAAATACGCTGAATTTTATGCGCGAGGCGAAGGAGCAATGGTGTTTGTCGAAGAGACCGGTGCCTTCTCTCCAAATACCCGTTTGGATACGAAAGTACTCGGATACCCGGTGTTAGCCGAAATCAACAATTACCTCAAGGATGAAAATATTTCTGAAGACTACCAAACGATGTTTGTTAGTGCCTTCGAGGACGCCATGATCGCGGCAAGTCAACAACTATTGATCACAGGAGAGATTACCGTCGACAAATTCGTCGAACAAGTTGAAAAAATCGCCGCCGACCACAGATAAAAAATCAATTTAACTCCAAGTCAGTTAAATTAGGTGCCGCTTGTTCCCTCCGGGGAATAACAAAGCGGCACCTAAAACTCACAACGATGCCTTTTCGCAAAGGAGTTTGATGGCTTTGAAAAAACCAAACTCGACAACCCAAGTAAAACTGGATCTGGATCAGCTAATGGCGAAAAACGGTTTGAAGCCTTGGAAGAAAAAGAGTTTACGAGCACAAGAAAGTAGGGATGCGTATTTATTGATCACGCCGTTGATGATCCTTACTTTTGTTTTTATTCTTTTTCCGATGGTTTCTAATTTTGTCTACAGTTTTACCGACTGGCGAGGATTTGGTGCTTTGAATTGGATTGGGTTTGATAACTTTCGCACCATGTTCCAAGATGAGAGGTTTTGGCAGTCGATCAAAAACACGTTGATTTTGTTATTGTTCATCCCAATGGGTGTTTTTATCCCGTTATGTTTGGCCGCTTTATTACGGGGCGGGCTTAAGGGTTGGAAGTTTTTCCGCGCCGTTATCTATCTCCCCCAGATCCTGGGGTATGTGATCTTGGGGATGATCTTTAATCTATTTTTGCGGTCGAATGGTCCTTTGAATAGTCTCTTGGAAATGGTCGGTTTACAGTCTTGGGCACTTGATTGGTTGAATCGGCCTTTGTTGGCTTTGTTATCATTAGGAACCGTCTATAGTGTCATTTTGCGCATCGGGTTTGGCACAATTTATTTATTAGCAGCCATGGGGGGAGTCGATGAGCATTTATACGAAGCGGCGCGGGTTGATGGTGCCGGTTGGTGGACCAGGTTCTGGCATATAACGCTGCCTTCCATCCGGTTTAACATCGAGTTTTTGGTTGTGATGTCGGTTATAGAAAACGTCGCGCGCGCCTTCTCGTTCATTTACACCTTCAGTCGGGGTGGGCCTGGGTATAGTACTCATACCTTGGAATATAGTTTGTACACCCTCGGTTTTACGAACGGAAGAATCGGGCACGCCAGCGCCTGGTCGGTAATTCTCTTTTTCATCTGCGCGGCCATTGCGATAATGCAAATCAGATTAATGAGGTGGAACGATGGATAAAAGTCTAAAGTTTTATACCTATCTTGTTTTAATATTATTTGCGATTGTCTCGATCTACCCCCTCTTCCACGTGTTCATCACCAGTTTTAAACAGGTGGATGAATATATTGAGAATCGGGTTTTTCCCCCGGCGAAATGGGTCTTGGACAATTATAGGGTGGGCATTGAACAAGGACATTTGCTTTCTTATTTTTGGAATAACGCAATCCTGATCCCGGCGGCCATGCTTTTTTATCTTTTTGTCTGTGTGGCAGCGGGTTTCGCTTTTGGGCGCTTGCGGTTTCGCCTGCGGTTGCCGTTGTTTTTGGCCACCCTCTTTTTAATGATCTTTCCCCAAATGCTGCTCTCCCTCCAGATTTTTCAAATATGTAATAAGCTTTACCTAACCGATACATATTTGGGCGTTGTTCTGGTTTGGACTGCTTATTTTGCGCCGTTTGGTACTTACATCATGGCGACTTATTTTAGTTCAATTCCTTATGAAATCATTGAATCGGCCCGCGTGGACGGTGCAAGTACCTGGCGAATCTTAACACAGATAGCCACCCCGATGGCCCTCCCGATGCTCGGCTTCCTCGTGATCATCGGTTTTCAGTCGATGTGGAATGAGTTGCCCTTCTCCTTATTGCTGCTCCAAAGTATGGAAAAACGAACCGTTACTTTAGGAATTGCAATGATTCAAGGGCAGTATGGAATACCCGATCCGACGCGTGCGGCCGTAATCGTGGTCGCTTCCTTTATACCGATCCTTGTCTTTTTATTCTTCCAAAAGTACATCACCACAGGCACGTTTGCCGGTTCGCTCAAAGGGTGAGTTATACCAATTAAGGGTCAGTAAACAAGAAGACGGAGAGAAAGATGAAAACTTATGAGATTACATTTTTGGGCCATATGTGTATTGATGAAATAATCCCTTTTCAGGGTGAAACCAAGGTTGCCCCCGGTAGTGCCGTCTTATGCGGGGCGATGGTGGGAGCGCAGGTTGGTAAGCAAGTCGCGGTTGTTACCAGGATGGCCCGGAAAGATGAGGAGATCCTTGTTCCCCTACAAGCTTTAGGCGTTGACACATATTTAATTCCAGCGCAGGAAACAACATATTCCGTGGTGATCCATCCTACCGCTAATCTTGACGAACGCCGGTTAATTTTAAAAAAGAGCGCCGGTTTATTTAAATTAGAGGAAATACCGGATTTACAGACTCAACATCTACATCTGGCCGGAATTTCCGACCAGGAATTCAATTTGGAGCTGATTTGCGGATTGAAAGACCGCGGCTATAATCTTTCGGTTGATCTGCAGAGTTTTGTTCGGCAAGTGAACCCGGCCAGCCGGGAAATCGCTTTTAAAGATGTTCCGCAAAAACAAGCCATCGTTAAACAGATGAGCAAGGTGAAATTGGATGTGGTCGAGGCGAAAGTGCTTACGGGTACAGATGATCTGGAAAAGGCGGCGATGATCATTGAGGAGTGGGGTTGCCCGGAGACCGTCATCACCCATGCGGAGGGCGTTTTAGTTCGGGCTGGGGGCAGAACGTATTACGAAAAATTTTCCAACCGGAGTGTGTTGGGGCGGACGGGCCGGGGGGATACCACTTTTGCTGCTTATTTAGCCTGGCGCATGGAGCATGATGTGGCTGAAGCCCTTAAATTTGCCGCTGCTTTGGTCTCGATCAAGATGGAAACACCAGGACCCTTTCAAGGAACGCTGGAAGACGTATATCAACGGATTAAGAAATACCATTTGTAAAGATTGCCGCGAAACTACTTTGTTTATGGAGGGAAAAGAAGATGCATTTATTTAAAACCCCTGAAAAATACTTCAAAGTTGACCCATGGTTGGTGATTGAAGAAGGATTCGACCCGGCAAAACAGCGGTTGTCCGAATCAATTTTCTCTTTAGCCAATGAATTTATGTGTGTCCGGGGTTATTTTGAGGAAGGTTATTCCGGCGATCATCTTCTGGGCAGTTATTTCAGCCAGCTCTATGAGATAATGGATATTAATCATCCGCAAGTATTTAAGGGCTTTATTACCGAAGGGGCCACGATGCTCAATGCGGTGGATTGGCTTTATACCAGAATTAGCATTGATGGCGAAGAATTGGATTTAGCCAAGGTTAAATTCTCCGATTTCCGGCGAGTCCTTGATCTGCGTAACGCCACCCTAAAACGGGAGTTTGTCTGGACGACTGCGCAGAACAAACAACTGCGGATCACTTTTTTGCGCTTTACCAATATGGTCCATACAGCCCTGGGGTGTCAGCGGATTATCTTTGAGCCGTTAAACTTCTCCGGTGAAGTAAAAATCTGTTCCGGATTGGATTTCGATACCATTTATGAATTGGCTGCAGGCTGGGATCAAACACAGGAGACCGGATCCAGCCAAGAAAAGAAGGGGAACCTTAATTTCTGGACTTGCCAGCGGAAACAGTTTGCGGATGGTCTATACTGTATCCAAGCTCAAACCAAACGGAGTAAGATCAATCTTTTCTCCAGTTTCCGGCTGGCCTCAGACCAAACGCTCAATCCGCACTTCGTGGAACGGGAGAAGTTTGTGGGCGCTGAGTTTTCGTTGCAGCTTCGGGAAAAGCAAGCTACTGCTTTCGACAAGTTGGTGGTGAACTACTGGGCAGAAAAGAGCGATGTGGACCAGGTTTGGCAGAACGGTTTAAGCCTGGCGAAAGAATATTCCGCGCTAACCTACGAACAGGCTTTAGAACAGCATCAGCAGCACTGGGCTGATTTTTGGCGGCGGATGGATGTAGAAATCCAAGGCGATCCGGAGTTGCAACAAGGGGTGCGCTATTCCATATATACGGTATATAGCAACTATCATGGCGAAAGTGACCGGCGGAACGTTATTTGTAAGTTGGGAGGCGAAGTCTACAACGGAGTCAACTTCTGGGATACGGAGATCTATTGTCATCGGATGTATATGTTCCTCAACCCGGAGATCGCCCGTAAACTATTGATGTATCGCTATCACTATCTCCCCAGAGCCTTAGAGAATGCGAAACGGCTTGATTTAGAGGGTGCCCGTTATCCCTTCTCTACCATAACCGGGGTTGAGGAGATGGGTACCTGGCAGCATGTGGAGCTGGAGATCCATCAAAACTTAGCGATCTACTATGCAATCTGGCATTACGATCAGGTCTGTAAAGATAAGCAATTTCTATACAATGAAGGCATCGAGATGTTGCTGCAAATGTGCCGCTGTATGGCCAGTTGGGGCGGATGGAGTCCGAAAAAAGGCGACTTTGGTTTTTACGGGGTGATGGGACCGGATGAGTTCCATATGATGGTTAACCACAACTGTTATACTAATTATATGGGGAAGAAGATGTTCCATTATACGCTGGAAGTACTGGAGGAGATGAAACAGAACGCTCCGGATTTATACGAGCGCGCCGTCGAAAAAGTGCAATTATCTCCGGAAGAAACCGCCAATTGGAAACAGATGGCGGAGAAGATGCGGATCTTAAAGGACGAAGAAACAGGTATTTATGAACAACACGACGGGTATTTTGATCTGCCGCATGTTGATGTTAAAAGTATTCCCATGTCCCAAATTCCCCTCTATAAACATTGGGCCTATATTAAAATCTTTCGGTACAATATCATTAAACAGCCGGATTTTCTTAACCTGATCTACTTCTTCAGTCAAGACTTTACCATGGAGGAGAAAAAAGCGAATTACGAATTTTATGAAGCCCGGACTTGCCATGAATCATCTTTATCCCCCTCATTGCATGGAATTTTAGCGGCTGAATTGGGGAAATTGGAGGAAGCTTATAACTTTTTGGCCTATGCTGCCCGCTTGGATCTGGATAATTATAACCGCAATACGGAACAGGGACTCCATTCGACATCGGCGGCTGGGGTCTGGGCCGGAATGGTATTTGGTTTTGGGGGGTTACGGACCGATGGCGATCTGTTGATGTTTAATCCGACAATACCGGAAGAGTGGCAGTCTTATCGGTTCCGAATTAGTTATGCCGGTTCCTTGCTGGAAGTGTCGGTTAGCCAGCGGGAAGCAGTCTTGCGGGTGATTGAAGGCGAGCCTGTTTTGCTTAGGGTGTACGGGGACCTGGTTAAGGTTACCACGGATGGTGTGACCATCAAGTGTCAAGAGGAATTTTGCTAAGACATGCGAGGTGCTTCCATGATTATCACGGTGACGTTAAATGCGGCAATTGATAAAACACTGGTTTGTCATGGCTTAACATTAGGAGCCATCACCCGCGCGGACCAAGCGTTGGCTGTAGCTGGGGGTAAGGGAGTGAACGTTGCCCGGAGCATTCATCGTCTTAAGGGCGAGGTGATCGCCACCGGTTTTGCCGGTGGCGACACCGGCCGCATTATCCAGAAGCTGCTGGCGGCGGAAGGAATTCAACACCGTTTTACGGAAATTGCGGCTAATTCTCGGGTGTGTCTTGCCCTGGTGGACGAGGAGAGGCAAATCGTCACCGAGGTTTATGAGCCGTCACCGGTCGTGGAAAAGGAGGAGTGGGAAAGCTTCCGGAAATGCCTTGGCGATCTAGCGCCGCAAGCTTCATTTATAACGTTTAACGGCAGCCTTCCGCGTGGTTTGGAGCCCAGTGCCTATTATGAACTGATGCTGTGGTGCCGGAAAAACAACCCCGAGTGTAAAATGGTCTTAGATACTAGTGGGGCCGCTCTGCGCGCCGGAATAAAGGCGCGGCCCTATATGGTTAAACCAAATAAGTATGAGATCGAAGAACTTTTCGGTTGCTGTCTAGATCGGGATGAAGACTATGCAGAAGTGGTTCGTAAGCTTTTAGCGGAAGGCATCCAACTGGTTCTGATTTCTTTGGGGAGCGCGGGCCTGATCTTCGGCTATCAAGGGTCGGTCTTTAAAGTCGAACCTGTAAATGTTGAAAACGTGAAGAGTACGGTTGGCTGTGGTGATGCCATGGTTGGAGGAGTCGTTCGCCAACTGGCAGCGGGGGCTGATGTGATGACCGCGGTCAAGTATGGGGTTGCCGCCGCCACTTCGAATTTAACGACAAAAAGTCCCGGGTGTATTGATGCCGAACAAGTTGAAGGGTTATATCCAACGGTTCGAGTTCAGCCCCTGCGCTGAAGCGCGAGCGATAAGTATCTATAACCTTATGTTGTCCTTTTTCGACAAGAGGAGAGTCGGGTGAAACCCTTATTGAAAAGGAGAAATGCTGATGGCGCTTGTAACATTAAAACAGCTTTTTGCGGCGGATTATGCGGGAGCGATCTGCGGGTTTGATTTTGTTAATCTGGAAACGGCAAAAGCGATTATTGCTGGCGCGGAGGAATTGGGGGCCCCTGTGATCCTAATGGTGACTGAGGGCGGGGTCAAATATGCGGGATTGGAATATATTACGGCGATTGGCAAGATAGCAGCGGAAAAAGGGAGGGTTCCCGTTGCTCTGCATCTTGACCACTGTACCAATTTCCAACTGCTAATCCAAGCGATCAAATCCGGTTTTACCTCTGTAATGATTGATGCTTCCCATCTACCCTTTGCGGAAAACCTAAAGCTAACCAAAGAGGTGGTTCGGGTGGCGCACGCGGCTGGAGTATCGGTCGAAGCTGAACTCGGCCGGATCGGGGGGAAGGAAGATAACATACAGGTAAATACGGCTGAAGCATTTATGACTGATCCCGATGAAGCGGTGGAGTTTGTCACGGCAACAAAAGTCGATTGTCTGGCGGTAGCGGTGGGGACCAGTCATGGGATATATAAGGGTGAACCCAGTTTGAACTTGGCGTTGTTGCAGAAACTCCAATCAGTACTGGATATACCCTTGGTACTGCATGGTGGTTCCGGACTTCCCGATGCCATGGTAAAAAAGGTGGTGGAGATCGGGGTTCGCAAATTTAACGTCTGGACAGAACTGGCCGTTGCGCATACCGCTACGATCCGTGCGCTTTTAAAGGAACAACCCGAGCTTTATGATCCGCGTCACCTTTTAAAGCCTGCGCTTGAAGCCATGAAAGAAGTGGTTAAAAGTAAGATTCTGCTGACCCAGGCGGGCCACTAACTTTAGGCACAAAATTAAGGATGGCCTCCAATCTGCGGGTCGATTAAAATTAGAAGTGAGGAAAAAAGAAAAATGACTGGTGCAAAAGGATGCACCAGTCATTTTTTATTGCTTGGGTGTGGTCTCGGCGAAGTGATTTATATTTTCCGGCAAGACTTGCGGATGATCAACTTTGTTTCCAGGATGGTCCGCTTTTGCGGTTGTTTACCGTTAATGAGATCAAAATTCAAACCCTAGTGGTCTATTGCTGATGGTGGGTGTTCACCACCGTTCATCTCGACAATATTTTGGTGAGGAGCATCGACTTGAAAAAACCGGATGGATTAATCGACCGTCTTCCCAGGGGGATGTATTTTCAAAAAAAGCAATACGATGGCGCGCAGCTTAAATCCTTCGCCGAGGTAAAGGATAGACTGCCGAAACCAATCCTCAGCGGCAACCAGGAGTATTTGGATTGTTATTGGTATGCCGTACAACTAGCCTTCAAAAACAGCCATCAACCAACCAAGGAGAGCGGTTTTGTCAGTAACTTTGTGGACGCGGCCTTTAACGAAAACATCTTTATGTGGGATACGGCCTTTATCACGATGTATTGCAACTTGTTCCATAATTATCTCCCCGGGATCTGTTCCTTGG
>ERZ773359.5145-NODE-5145-length-12806-cov-9.388519_pt1 | contig 12806 bp, 9 predicted proteins | sample MGYA00374955_ERZ773359 | MGnify/ENA primary metagenome ERZ773359 (study PRJEB29098, sample SAMN04486028) | biogas fermenter metagenome | study: EMG produced TPA metagenomics assembly of the Biogas fermentation microbial communities from Germany - Plant 4 DNA1...
AGAAAAATTCAATCTGGGTGTAGCCCTGGATAAGGCCGTAAACGAGCTCTCAGAGAAAGACCCCAAGTTCGTTTGCCTGAACAGCGGTGTAACTTATAACAGGGAACAAGAGAGCTTTATCCTGCCGTACCTGAACAGAAAATATTTCGTCCATCACCGTAGCGGAGAAGTAAAATCTCTGCTGGACGGCAGGGGGGTCTCCATTCAGCTACAGATACTGTTCCTTCATTATTTATGTCATGCCGACGGCACCCCTTTAAAGAAAGAATGGATTACTTTCAAGGAGCTCCCCGGCGGCTTAATTTATGTTGAACCGTATCAAAAAAGAACGATTAAGCCACTGTTAAAATATTTCGGTCAAAAAGCGGAAAAATTTGTAGAAACAGCTTTATCCCTTGATGGCGAAAAGGCTCCTTTCGGGGACGCCTCGATAATACTACGCCCGCTTCCGCGAGTTCCCCTGGGTTTTGTTTTATGGGAGGGCGATGAGGAGTTCCCGCCCTCCGCCAATATACTTTACGACGCGTCGGCTGCTCATTACCTGCCCACGGAGGATTATGCTCTCCTGCCCGGGTTGATTATCTGGGAAATGGCGGCTATGCTGTAAAAAGAGTCAAAATGTGCAAAGCAGCAACTATAAAGTGAGCAAGGGCAGGGTATTACTTTTGGGCCAGATCCCAATCCGGTTCGACAGGTTCAGAAATATCAAGATGCCCCGTCAGGGTTTCTATTTCTTCCCCCTCCACAAGAAACTTTACCTGTTCGATGCCGGGGAGCGAGGCCAGCGTATTCACCACGGAGTAAACGGTCATAATTTCTCCCATGGAGCCGCCCCAGTGGCTGGTAAGGAGTTCCCTGGAAAAGTCCACGACAGCAGTGCCCTTTTCTTCAACCGTTACGCCAAGCACCTTTACATCAGGGGGAATCGTGGCGCCCAGGCTAGGATTTTGCGGCCCTTTTATCAGCTCTTCCAGAACCGCTACTGGAAAATCTTTGTCTCCAGCGTCGATTTCCCTTTCTTCTCCGGCAAGCATGTTGGTGTCCTCACTGAGGAAATAAAGCACCACCTTATTTTCAGGAGATGACTCCTTTTCCAGCCCCTGCCCCTCTTCTTCCAGGTTATCCGGGGGAAGAGGCGGCACGGCACGCCTGTCATCCCTGGCGCACCCCGTAACCAAAAAAATTGCCGCCAGTAAAGTCCAGCATAAAATGACCCCTGGGATCTTCTTCTTCAACACGGACATACTGCACCACTCCTTATGCAACGCTCCTTTAAAAACAGGCTAAAGTTTGGCCGGCTCCATCACCCAGATCTCCGTGCTTTCCGGCAGCTCTTCCCTGGTAACAGTCAGCGGCTTTGCGCCTTTATTTATTACGTTTTTCTCGCCTTCCAGGAAGAGTTTGAGCTCGGCGATAGGCCAGTTCCTGGTCGCCCTGGTCTTGTAATGCATAGGTATAACCACGGCAGGTGCGAGCTGCTCCACTACTTGTTTCGCTTCCCGGGCATCAATTGTATAGTACCCGCCTACCGGAATAAAAAGGACACTTACCGGCCTGAGTCTTTCAATATCACCCTCATTTAGAAGGTGTCCCAGATCCCCCAGATGAACCAGCCGCAGGTCTCCGATTTCAAAAATGAAAGCGGTATTGCGGCCCCTTGATTTTCCGGCAGTACCGTCATGGTATGTAGCCAGGCCGGTGACATGAAGATCACCAACTGAAAGCGAGACATCTTCCCAGCCCAGGGCATCCGGTGTCAAGCCTCTGACTACCTGTGCGCCGGGAGCCGCTGCTGTGTAATTATGATCTTCGTGTTCATGGCTTACTGTAATCAGCTCGGCCTGAAGATCCAACGTCCCGTAACCGGTCCCGGGGGAATAAGGATCCGTTAGGATACGGAAACCGTCAATCTCGATCAAAAAACAGGCATGGCCCAAATACTGCAGTTTTACTCCCTTCGCCGGAGCGCCCTTTTCTGTTCTGCGCTGTTCCATTTTACTACCCTCCTGTTCGCTTAGATCATTCTTTCCATCCTCATCCGTTACAGAAGCGCCCCCCTTCGGCTCCGGTTCACCGGAACGCTTTTCCGCGGCAGGCCGGCAGCCTGTAAAAGTTAAGCCGGCCAGTATAACAACTATCAAAAACAGACACCATATCCGGAAGGGAAAACCATTTCTGGACATAAACCCTCCTTCGAGGTTGGACACCTCTTGAATAGTTAAATATTAGCAGAATCCGTTGCTAATATTTATTTTATGACCTTCCGGATATAATCATGCCAGGCTCTGGACAGAATGATATACTATAACAACATCGTGTTGCTCTTTTCCCGGAAAGCAGTTTTTACCAGATAAACTCCTGCACTGAATTTTTTTTCAAAATTAAAACCTACTTTTTCCAAAAGGTGCAGTACACGAGTGTTTTCCGGCAGCACTTCCGCCGTAAAGCCCAGCAAACCCTGTTTTTCGGCAATATTCCTCAAATAGGATAAAAGCTCCGTACCCACCCCCATGTTCTGGTAATCATCTCTTACCACCAGGGCCACCTCAGCTGTCAAAGTACCTTCGTTAACGCCATACTGGCCTACACCGATGACAACATCTTTTTCTGCGTCTTCCAGGAGAGCAAGAATGACCATTGCTTTGGTATAATCAACGACAACAAAAAGGCTCTGCAAAAGTTCATGAGGCATGTCTTTCCGTCTGGTAAAAAACCTTTTGTACATTGTTTCATCTGACAATGAATAGATAAAATCTTTAAGCAAGGGTTCGTCACTTATTTTTACCGGCCGCATAATAATTCGCAGACCGCCTTTTGTGAGACGGTGAGTCGTCAGACCTGCCGGGTATTCTCCTCTTTTACCGGGAACAAAGGCCTGATCCTTATAGATAAGGGACATTTTTTTGGCCTCTTCGATAAGCCAGGGTTGAAATTTGGGATGAGCGATAGATATAAGCTCCATAGCCCGCTCCCTGACATTTTTCCCATGCAAGTAGGCTATACCGTACTCGGTGACGACATAGTGGATATCACCGCGCGTCAGCGTAACACCTGCTCCCTCCCGGAGATAAGGGACTATTCTCGATATTTGGTCCCCTTCGGTGGTAGATTGCAGAGCCAGTACACTTTTACCGCCTCTGGCTAGGACGGCACCACGCATAAAGTCCGCCTGTCCTCCTACCCCGGAGTAAAACAGCTTACCCAGCGATTCCGCCGTAGCCTGACCTGTAAGGTCGATCTCCAGAGCGCTGTTAATGGCCACCATATTGCTATTCCTGGCGATAATTATCGGATTATTGGTATAATCGATGGTACGGAATTCTATAGCGGGATTGTCATGCAAAAAAGCATATGTTTCACGATTGCCCATACAGAAAGCGGCAACCGTTTTACCGCGATTAATTGCTTTCCGGCTATTATCAACAACGTTCTTTTTCATTAGATCAACAAGACCGTCATTAAGCAATTCTGTGTGGATGCCGAGGTGCTTTTTACCGTACAGGTGGGACAAAATGGCATTGGGAATACTTCCGTAGCCGACCTGAATGGTATCGCCGTCTTCAATTAGCTGTGCCACATAACTGCCGATTTTCTGCGCGATTTCATCAGGAACAAAATCCTTATATTCCAGCAGGGGTTCATCATAGGGGATAATAAAATCAACATCTTTTACATTTATAAAGGTATCGCCATGGACCCTAGGCATATGGGAGTTAACCTGGGCGATAACCAAGGAGGCGTTGTCAACAGCGGCCTTAACAATATCTACACTGATACCCAGGCTGAGATACCCGTGTTCATCGGGCAGCGAAGTCTGGATCAGCGCTACATCGACCGGTACCATCTTTCGATAAAAGAGGTCAGGAACCTCAGAGAGAAAAACCGGGGTATAGTCAGCCATACCTTTATTAACCGCTTCCCTGGTGTCGCTACCGATAAAAAAAGAATTCATTCTAAAATTACGTTTGAATTTCTGATCGGTATAAGCTGCCACACCCAGGGTCCACACCTGCAGCACTTCAGCATCAAAAAAAGCTTTGGGGTTAGATTCCACGTACTTTATAAGAGCGCGTACAAGATATTGAGGCTCTCCACACCCGGTTCCCACAAAAATCCTGTCACCGGCGTGAATATGGCTGAAAATAAGGCTCTCCGGAGCAAATTTTTGCGGATAAAGCTCTTTTAACTCATTCATTTTACTATTCGCTTCTATTGAATCCATGGGAAACATTAACCCCTTTTCTTAAACAGGTAATAATCTTGCCCGGACCACAAAAAGCTCGTTTCGTTACTGTGTTGCTCCGCACACTTATCTGTGATATGATCGTTAAAGTAAGGCACTCCTGCCGAAACTGATTCTCTGGACTTATATTTACCTTTATTTTAACCGCAACCGCCTAGATATTTCAATTTTTTTTTAAATTTATTTCAAAGTAATTACGGGAAAGAGAGCGCAGCTTATAATGGGGATAATATTGATCACCGGTGGAGCTCGCAGCGGTAAAAGCACTTTTGCCCAAAAAATGGCCAGCGAAAAAGCAATTGGCTTGGGAAAGAAAAAAAGTGTGATCTATGTCGCAACAGCCTTAATCGGCGACGAGGAGATGCTGAGACGTGTAGAAATTCACCGCCGATCACGGCCGCCGGATTGGATAACAATAGAAGAACCGTATTATTTGGATCGGGTGCTGGACAAGCTTCCGTCATCTGAACAAGTTGTACTGATAGACTGCTTGACTGTCTGGCTCACAAACCTTCTTTTCCTTTACATGGAAAAAGCAGGAATATCCTGGAGTAAAAAAGAGGATGATTGGAGCCTGGAAGAAAACCTGCGGCATGAAAAAAATGCTACGCTTCAAGAGGAAGCTTTGGAGAAATATATATTCAACCAGGTAGAACAACTCCTGGAAAAAGCAGGCCAGGTTAACGGAACAGTTATTCTGGTGAGCAACGAAGTGGGATGGGGCGTCGTTCCGGAGCATTATCTCGGGCGCCTGTTCAGGGATCTGGCGGGAAAGGCCAACCAGCGTATAGCCGCCCGGGCAGACGAGGTCCACCTGGTTGTTGCCGGTATCCCTTTAAAAATAAGGGGGTAAAGATGAACCCTTTTTTTATCGCTTTAACTTTTCTGACAATTATTCCTGTTCCGGGGCTAAAACATATTGATGAAAACCTTCTCAGCAAAAGCTCCTCGTGTTTCCCGGCAGTAGGAGCGATTATCGGGGGGATTCTCCTTCTTTTCTGTAAACTTCTGCACTGCCTTTTTCCCTTCCGGCCTTCCATAACAGCAGCACTTCTGCTGGTCCTGTGGGTACTTATAACCGGAGCACTTCACCTGGACGGTTTGGCCGATACTTTTGACGGAGTAGCCGGGGGAATCACTATTGAAGATCGCCTGCGCATCATGAAAGATACCCATATTGGGACTTTCGGCGTGGTAGCCGTTATTTTGCTGCTAATACTCAAATACAACTTACTGCTTAACCTGGAAGGATTAAAACTTACGGCCGCCCTGTTTTTCAGCCCCATCCTGGCCCGCTGGGGCCTGGTTGTCCTGATGAGCACCTCCCCTTACGCCGGTAAAAAGGAAAGCATGGGGAAACTGTTTATGGAAAAGATAACGCCCGCTTATCTGGCTGTCGCCACTGCATCTATACTGGCCGCAAGCGTTCTCTCTCCCCGGCTGTTTTTTCTTTTTCTTCTGCCGCTAACCCTTTTAAGTATCGTAGCTCTCCGTGCTTTTTTTCTTAAAAAGCTGGGGGGGATAACAGGGGACTGCCTCGGCGCCGCCTGCGAATTAATTGAACTTGTTCTGCTCTTTATACTGTCTCTTCCCTTTTGATTAAGCAGCAGCTTGTCCCACATACCCGCAATTTAAGTATGTCTTGCTTGAAGGATAAAACCGGAAAATTTCCACTACCGCCGTTCCAGCCTCGCTGCGAGCTGCACATCTGCCTTGACACCTGGAAAGAACATTTTTTTGTTCCAGTATTCTGCATATCTGGTTTACTTGCTGCCTGGTAGATATTCCAGTACGCGATTTAATGCAGTCATCGCACCAGGTAGAACCATTTTCTCTCAAGAAACCTTCCACAATATCAGCATATGCCAACGTTATTATACATAAAAAGATAGCCTTAAAATTTAAGGCGATATTTTATCTACGCTTCATAGAGAAGAGTGTTTCTCCAAGAAGTATTTTGCCGCCAGATGACTTCAAGAGCCGATATAAGGTTCTTCTTGTAGTAGGATTAAAAATATCTCTTCGGAAGTTAAAACGTTGTGTTGTAGAATAGCATACAAGGGCGGCTACTTTTTCGAGGCTTACGCCCATGTCTATAAGGTTTTTACAGAAGTAATGACGGCATTACGTGGAGAGTTAGGTCCTCCACTTGAGCTGCCTCTAAGAGATTGCTCCTTTAACCGCAGGGAAGAAAGGTGACTGTTAAAATATAACATGTTGCCTAATACGGATTGAATTTTTTATGTAACGCTACTGTAAATGCTTAATAAAATATCCCGAGCTAAACGGTTTATTTTTGCAAATCTGGGGGGAAAACACTTTCTTGTATTGCCTGCCGAATATCTTTTTTAAGCAACTTGATTAAATTTAAAACGGATTCCCTTAAAGAGTCTAAATCATTGTCCCTATCAGCCTTCCTTCCCCGAGCTATCCATTTTTCAGCCTTGATAGGGTCAATATATTTGATATTCTCTTCCTCTGAGTAATAGTAAAAAAGATCGCGCCAGAAATCGATTCTATTAACAATAACTCCCCATTCCATTTCACTTGCTTTATTTATAACATGTTTTACTCCTCTTGAATCACAAAATTCTAATGTGTATTGAAGTTCAGATTTTAGTTTCTCCAGTTCATTTTTTTCAGCAGAACTACCGTAACTGTCTACGATATAATCGACTCTTTTCAGGGTTTGAATCGCTTCTTTTTCTAAATTAACTACTTGTTTTTCTCCTATTAAATCTCTTTCCAGGTTTAATAATTTTACCCTGATCGATTTTGATTTTTCAATTATTTTCTGTGCTTTATCTTTATCCAATCTAGCCGAATCAATTGCCTCGTGATACTCTATGGAATAATCCTCAACTTCTTCATATAGGCGGTCGTATAGCGAACGCTTATTTTCATCGTTATACGGTATTTTTTCTGCTATATATTTCAAGCGTTCGAAGTATTCATCTATATCTTCTTTTAGCTGACCAAATCGTTCTTCAAGATCTAAGGGTGTGGGCTTGTAAATTGCCGTTCCTGAAAATTTATAATTATACGCTGGAAAGTATGCCTCGAAGGTTATCTGCCTTGATTCATCAACATATAACGATATAGTTACTTCAGCGCCTTTATGTAGAGGTCTAGATATATCACTAGACCTAATATATAAGTTCCCCATCCATATATTGGCTTCGGGTTCATCAAAATACTCCCCTTCCCAGAATTTAACGGTTATAAAATCATTTATTCTACTAGGTCTTAGTTCCTTAGTTGTTTTAAAATCATAACTTGCAAAGGCAGGTAAACTGGTACCTTTGGGTATTAACGGTAATAATTTTCTATTCCCGGACTTATCAATATACTCGACGCATAAGCTATATGGTATGAGAGGCTTTGCAATAGGTATATACTCCTCGTTATGCTTGATGCTGAAAGACGAACCTTCAATGGCTAAGATGTTACCTAGTGCGTCCCTTCCTTGAAGGATATACTCATTAGTAGAGTTAACCCGTAACCTAACCTCAACTTCGAAAAAATTATTATCCTTGTCTTTTAGGGGAAGCCAACCGCTTGTCCAAAACCCATCAGTTGAACTTATGCATATTTCATGCAATTCACCTTTGCCGAAAAACCTTCCCGCTACAACGGTATTAAGTTTGGTTGTAAACGGCTCATACTCCAGTCTAACAGACAAAACGTCAGAAGGTGTTGCCACCGCGTTGCCTTTATTCTGTTCCGCCGAAGTTACTGATGCATACAAGGCTGCGCCCCTAGCCACAACAGTTATGGGGTCTAGAGAAAAATCTACTTCTACATTAAAATGATCACGCAAGGCGTTTCGAATGGAAGGTATTTGGGTACTTCCACCAACCAGCACAATTTTATCTAATTCTGATATATTTGAACTGTCCAGCGCTTTTTGTGCTAGCTGAATGGTTTCGTTAATAATATCTTCAAGTAAATTGTCTAGTTCCCCCCTTGTTACTTTAATTTCCAGGTTGATTTCTTTGCCATCTGCGTCGTGCCCGATTTCGATACCATCAAAAAAAACATTTACAGCTTTAAGACTGCTTAACTCAACTTTTACTTCTTCTGCTTTAAACAGCAACTTTCTAAAAAACTTATGATATTCTTCACTGTTACTTTTAAACAAATTGTACTCCTCTTTAATTATGGGAAGAAAGATTTTTTCTACAATCAAGCGATCTATATCCTTGCCTCCCAAGAGATTGTTGCCTTCATTTTTTAAAACAGTCAAGCGATCATTTATTGTTGATACGATGGCGACGTCGAAAGTGCCACCTCCCAAGTCGAATACCATCCAATTTTTCTCTTTCGACCCCGGCTTAGCACCGTAAGCAATAGCAGCAGCGATTGGTTCTTGGAGCAGGTGAATACTCTTAAAGCCCGCCAGTTCTGCTGCTCGATAAGTTGATCCGCATTGTAGCGTGCCAAACGCTGCCGGTACTGTAATAACTGCGTTTATCATTCTTTCATTTGTTAATCTCTCCACATCTTGTCTTATACTTTTTAATATTTCCGCGGATAACTCCTCGGATGATAAGCTTACGCCAGTTGATGGGAAGTGTTTTTTAAATGTTGTTCCCATTAAACGCTTAAATTCCACGGCAACGTTATCTTCGTCATTAAGTAAGGCATTATAAGCTTTCAAACCAACCATTAATCTGCCATTTTTATTAATGTATACTGCAGATCGAGTTGTGTTTGTATTTTCCTTGGTTTGAAATATTCTAATGTCAGAACCTTCAACCTTAGCAACACACGAATTTGTAGTTCCCAAGTCAATACCATAATCTAAAAAAAGAGCTTTGGAAGTCATTGTTCTATCCCCCAGTTTTTACTTTCTTGGTTACTACCTGTCCATGTTTAACCACCTTGCCATCGATTAAAACAACAGGCCTGACCATTTCCGTGATAATTTCTTTATAGGGTACTAATACATCTTTTCCTTCTGTAAAAACTATCTCCACCGCCATTCCGGGTTCATAGGGTTGTTCTGTTAAATCTATAATCTCAACTTTATACTCCTCAAGAAACCGTTGCAAATAATTTATGAACCTTTTAATCGCAATTCTATCACTGTCGCTTTCTATGTTAAGCTTGTCCAGCCTCCACACCTCAACAGCAATATTTATCAATGATTTAACCTTGATTTTTATATAATCATTCACTATGAGGCGCTCCTGTCACAAAAGGCTATGCTCTTCAATCAAAATGTTACTAAATAAGGCTTAATCTTGCCTATAAGTTCATCGATTTTAACTCTTTGTGACGAACCGACCGAAACTAGACTTCTAGCTTTTTTTAGTAATTGATTGGCAACAACATAATCATCTCCCCATGTAAAGAAAATGGCAAGGCTGTAATAAAACTCGGATAAATATTCTTTTACTCTTTTCACTTGTGTGGGTTGCTTGGAATGTCTTATGACAATTCCAAATTTGGGAGACACTTTGGTAGCGAATAGTTCTAAAGCAGAACTGCATATAACTCTATTTGAATCTGCACTTTGGTAATCACGTTTAATCCTTTTATCGCAATCATCAATGATACCATTACATATTGAAACTATCTCATCTTCTATCATGTAAAGGATATTAGTTACTATCTCACTGCTAAGATCATCGGGAATGTTTAATTGAGTAATTATTTTTATACCGCTGCTCACAGCATCCATTCGGTTGTTTCGCAAATGCTCCTCAATTAATGTTTCTAAAGGTTCTAACAAAAGTTTGTTAATATCATTATTTATATCTTCGATTTCATGGCTTATGCGTTTAGAAAAACGCCCTTCGTTTTCTATAATATGTAAATAATGCAAATAATCTTCATGCCTAACAACAGCAAACATTAAATTATAGACATCTACCCAAGAGTTTTTACTTTGAAGATGGTAGTCATCGAAAACAAGAAAAATTAAACCCAATAAAGACAGATTAAAAAGAGCTTCAATTTTTATGATTTCAGCAAACCGTGTAACATCATAAAATATTGTTAAGTAGTCCTTAAGCACTGTATACCCTTTAGTACACTCGTTTATAGGCCAATCCGTTACCTTTGAAAACCAAAATAATCTTTCATAAAATCTCGTTTTCGGATTCATTAACCTACCGATGGCAGCCAGGACCATCTTCTCATCAATTTCTATATCTTCTAGCAAGTCTACACCAAAATTTCTGAGTTCCTTTATCCCTAACCGCACTTTTTTCTTTATAGCTTCAGCCTTTTCCAATATTTCATCTTCACTTGCATCGATAGGGAGATCTAAAATCCTATAAGCATTTCTTGATATTTTGACGAGCACTTTACTGCTAATAATTTTTTTGGCAGTTATATATTCTTTTGTAAGCCTAAAAAAATAACCCGACAGTTCATCTACATTACCATATTTCTCTGGGAAGCCCCTTTCGGCGCACACTAATCATCACACCTTGTTTAGAACAAATCAACTCAAATATTCAAAAAAAATATATAAGCAAAATTTATAACTATCACCATTATTACACCTATTGGATTCAATTTTTTGTGTTGTACTGAGTATCGGCCTTGAAAGTCCCAAGATGTTTTGCCAAATTTTCCAGTTAGTTTATAATAGGAATTGATAATGGTTAAAAAGCTAATAATGGGAATACCCAAACCTAAACCCTTGATCCAAACCTGAAAACTCCTTGATAATGCAGCATTATATGTTAGCTTATTTCCACGGATATCCCGAACTGAAGTACCCAAGAGCCATTTTCCTAAGGTAGTACCCCATGTGGAAAGTAAAAATGCTTCAACAAAATTCCATAAAAATAACATTATTACACCAAATAGTAACTCCGGGATATAATAATAAATAAAGTAATAAGACGAAGGCGCTACCAATGCAAAAATAAAATTCCCCACTAAGCTAAAAGAAAACAGATCTGTCATTCTTGCGAAATATCTAACCCATGGCCTTGGCCAATTTACTTCCTGGTAAATATGCGTATCTTTGCCAGCAATAGCGCTGTCACTTTTATCGGTTTCCTCGGGAGAAGAGGAAACACTTTCATCCTTATCCTTGTAGCCTATAAAAGTAATTGTTTCCTGTACACCTATCGAACTGTAGTTTTTGGGCAAGGGGGGTGGTTCGCACTTGTCTTTAAAGTGTTCAATGTCTGAAAGTGGTGTCCATGATTCAATCTGTTTTGACCATAATAGCGTATCATTAGTAATCTCCTGCGATTCAATCAGTGATCTTATAAAATCATCATCCACTGGCCCTTCGACCTTATTATTTTTATAGTAATACCAATCTGACATATTCCCAATAATCTCCTTCCCTTGGCAAAACTATAAAATTAATTGTCTTCAAAGCTGTCGAAGGACTGCTCCTATTTGCAAGCGCAAAATAACACTTATCTCTACAATAAGCAAAAGCGTCCAGCTATGCCCAAGCCGCCTTTCGTAACGCTCTTAAGGGGAAAAGCTCCTTTATTTCACGCTCAACAAAAAAGCCGGTTACAGTACTCCAAATCTTCTTAACTGCTTTCTTTCGCCGTCTCGCTCCCAGGCGGAATGATTTTCAAGCGCTTACGAACCCGCGGCGGGCATATGCTTAAGCACCCTACCAGGGTAACATCCAGCAGGTTGTTATAGCCGCTGTAGCCGGCTACGTGCAGGCACCCTTTAAAGCCTTTACTTTCAGAAACTGACGGAATGCTTGTTGGCGCGGGTGATCCGATAATCATAAAGGGACAACATAGAAACATCACTATGTTTTTATCCACTTAAATACTGCTTGTTGATCTAAATTGAAACCACTATTCGAAACTAAATTATTCTTTTCCCTATCCCTGATTTTCTAAAAGCCTTAATTTGAATATTCTTGATGTTCTATGCTTCTAGTAAATATAATATAATTCGTCATATTTTTAAAAATACCTGCCAATAAAGGAAATATTATGTAAAACCGTCTTAGAAATCCACCTTATAGATCCATTTTTCCCTCATTTCGAATAAATCCATTTTTATTTAAACTTTATACTCTCGGTTATTTAAAAGCGATGTTGAAATTGTTTCCCGGGAAAGTGATCGAGCAAGACGTCCACCTAAGCGGGTCTTACTCCTTCCCCCCCAAGGGTTGATGCCCCAACCTTGAGAATACTTTTAGCCGCATTGAGATCCCGTTCGTGAATTGAACTGCATTTTGGGCAGACCCACTCCCTTATATTAAGGCAGGTCAGGCAGGTCGCCCAGCACTACCCGAACACTTTATCCCATCTAGACAAGTCGGTTATTTTCTAAAATTTGAATTACCTGGTTGACGTAGCTTTCGTGAAGATGCGGTTTCAGAGCCATTACTTTTTCTAAAACCATCTCCCGCTGAATTTTGGTGGATTGTTTCGCCGCAAATCTACAAGTCCGAATTGACAACAACCCCATCCCAATTAATGAAATGAGGGGATTTAAAAGCATTTTTCGATACACATGTTCGATAATTTAAAGCAATTTCCTCCTTTTTAAACAAATTTTTTAAAAAAGTCCTTCTTGGCTTGCCCAACAGCTTAAAACCTTTGAATGGGGCTAA
>ERZ773359.5146-NODE-5146-length-12806-cov-4.645910_pt1 | contig 12806 bp, 6 predicted proteins | sample MGYA00374955_ERZ773359 | MGnify/ENA primary metagenome ERZ773359 (study PRJEB29098, sample SAMN04486028) | biogas fermenter metagenome | study: EMG produced TPA metagenomics assembly of the Biogas fermentation microbial communities from Germany - Plant 4 DNA1...
ATTCGTCAAGAACTTTATTTTTTTTCGCCCAGTTATAAAAATCAACCAGGTAATTATAGACCCGGATTGCCGCCTCGTCATGAATAACCGGTAATTGACAATAGCCTTTTCTCGTCGAATTCTTAATGTCTTGATTCATTTTCCAGTTGACGGCCAGACAACGGTTGCAGTTTCTCGCCCGACAAGTTGAACATCCCTTCATTTGTGCAATGGTAATCTCGTCAAAAACTTCTTTCTTTTTCTGATCAAAACCGTTGTAAACATCACCGATTTTGAAAGATTCGCCATTATTATCAAGATATATGAAGCGATGACAAGGATAAATATCTCCCTGTACAGTTATACTCACAAACATATTCCCAGCGCCACACGGAATGTCCTGAAAATACTCGCCGGGACTATTTAAGCGGATATTACCCATGTAAACCTGTTCTTTACGCTGAATTAATCCAACAAATAAGTCAACCACCTTTTTAAACTCCGTGCGATAGGTGTTGACCGCCTCTTGATCCCATTCCACTTCATGCACAGGCATGAAGGCCAAGGAGCGTACTCCCAAATCAAAGACAGATGCTATTGACGCGGAGAGACTTTTTACCGTATCAGGCATCAGAGTAAGGCGGAGATGTAAGTCGGGACGATATTTAAGGTACTTCTTAATGTTCTCCACCACAAGAGCATAAGTTGGTTCTCCATTCTTCGTTTTTCGGTGTTGGTCGTGAGCTTCCTGATTACCGTCCAAACTCACTTGGAAATTTACACACCGGTGCGTCTGCCATAATTCGGCAAAAGACTTGCTAAAAATTGTCCCGTTACTCAAAACATTAAACATCGGTTTAATATTTTTCTCTCTTGCCTTCCGCGCTGCTTTCGGAAAGAACTCAAGAACCTTATCTTCGACGAGAAGGGGTTCACCACCAAAAATCCAGAATGTAATATGGTCCTTTGCGTGTTCACAGCAAAAATCGATCACCCTTTCCATCATCGCGGAGTCCATTACTTTCTGACTGTGACAATGCCTTTCATAACAATAGTCACAATCAAGATTACATCTCTCCGTAAGATAAATATTTGCCGATTCTATTATGTTTTTCATTAAGAGCACACTCCTTTTTTTAATTTACATAGCGCTCGTTTCACCTCTAATATCTTTCCAGCATCGATTTCGTTGCGTAAGCCACAGGGCAAAAACCCTTAGCAAAGCGTGTCCTAAACAGTTCAGATTGGTACTGTCTGCAGTATTTGCATTCAGCAGATAAGGACAGCGCAGCAGACACAGATAAATAGTCGGACAGCGCAGACAACCCGTGGCGAAGTGGAAACATTGATTGGACTTAATCCCCTCCGCACAATGATCAGGATAATATTCACAGCCCTGACAGGGCTTTGATAGTATTTCCCAGGAAGATTGGGCTGTTTCTATGGGGCCAGCCAAAAAATTACCCTCTTGCAACGTCATATTGCAGAGGGCATACCCTTGATCACAGAGCGTCACTTTTCCACGTCGGCACCCTACAAGCTCGGGGTTATGAACCAATAGTCCAAAATCGTGCTCCGGAAAGAAATTCACTCGACCAAGATATTCATCTTCATGTTCTACAACTTCGAGGATCTCTTTGATGTAATTTTCCATGTCAAAGGTCACCGGACCGGAAAATTCGGATTTTAATAAACAGATTGGCGCTACTGTAATTTGCGGCGGTAACTTGAGCTCATTTACGCGCCTTAAAAACGCCGTCAAGCCACTACCATCATGGTTTGGAAGAAAATTCAGGTTTATCTTGATGTCCGGACTCTTCCTGGCCTGGGGTAGAATTTGGGTTTCAAATTCAGCCGGGCTCATATGGGAAAGCTCGTCGGAGAGCGTTAATCTGATCCGCAGGTCATAATGGCGACTACAACGCCGGAGGATAGACCAAAACGCTTCATCTAATCCTACGCCGTTTGTAATCAAAACACACTTTTCTACCCTACCGATGAGCCATTCAAGGATCTGCTCCACCTTCCCTTTTTCCGCTAACGGTTCGCCCCCGGTAAGCTCTACGTTTCGTACTGGAAACAACTGAAAAGCCCTTTCCAACTGGGCAATACTGGGATACCTATATCTTGCTCCTTTTTGAACCCCAATGAGGCAGTAGGGGCAATTCAAGTTACATTCCGAGGTGCAGAGGGTTAATACTTCTGGTAGAAAGTGAAAATCACGCCAGTTTTTTCGCATTTTGTTATAGAAAAGCTCTGCTCCTTGTGGCGTATTTTCCTTCGCATAAATCAAACCAAAGGGTGCCGAAGTTTCCACTTCTACCGGGCTAATAGTTGAATTCCAGGTTTGGTACTGAAGGATGGTGTCGGCACAACGCAAAAAAATACCGGGTTGATCGGAGTGAAACAAATATCCTTTTGCCGCTAAGAGCTTTTCTATACTCATGCCTGTTCCTCACAGATATAGACTTTTAAGATTTCATCCTGCGGACTCCAATACAGTTCGCCGCCCTTATTTTTTACCCCTGTCTTTCCCCGGCGCATCCGAATGATATGACTTGCGGAGGCAGGAGAGAAATCCAACTTGTATCTCTTGTGGATGGGAAGTTCGACCACGATATCGGTATCCTCAATTTCATAGGTTTTTTTACCGAGAGGCTCGGTCGGTAATTCTGTTATTTTCGCTGAAGGAGCCCAGAGCGTATTGGCACAATCTAAGAAACCCAGAAAACCAACCTCGATTGTACTCGTTGAAAACAAATAAACCTCCTTTAGCTGTGGATAGAATATTAATTGGTCATCCACGGCATTTAGAAGGTAAAACTCGCCAAAGATCTTTCTATCGATAAACCTTCGCGCCGTGGCAAAATCATTAAAGTAAAAAGCCAAAACATTGTCTTTTCCCAAAGTCGTCCTGGTCACATTAACCATGCTAGTTTGTTCCGGCTCTTTAAACCGAAAAACCCCCCGTGTAGTATTTCCGCCCAGGCTTGAATCAATTGTAAATTCATCATCAATAATAAAAATTACATTACCAACCAAACTACCGATTTCCGGAAGAATCCGAACTTCACCTGGCTTGGAACCATTCAACTTCGCTTCATGGTTTTGTTTCTTGAGTACCAAACCACCATCGGTACTCTTACTCAAAACCACGGGTGGTTCCGGTAAAATACAATTTGTGGTGATTACTATATAATTCACTCAAGTCGCCCTCCTTTATCGTAAGCGATGAGATTTCAGAAAAACCAGTTACAAGTACATGTACATTGGCACTGACATGTACATTGGCACTGGCATGTACACTGGCATTCACATTCACAGCCACAATAGAACATTTTTTTGCGAAAACCATCCCGAAGTTTATTTCTTAGATCCTGAATATGAGACGCCTTTATTGCCATCCCTTTTTTAACTTCAGGATGATCGTCAGTCCACGTCCAATCCGGATAGTGTTTGTCTGTGGAAAAGGTCACGGTCGGAGCGCTACTTGAAGTTTTTTTAGAAAGGTTAATACTTGGCATTTATAATTACCTCCTCAAACTATAAATTATTGATAAACTATTGGTACAGATGAAATTTGATTATCCACATATGTCTTAATGGCTTTTTCCGTAAGCAGTACGGAGTTACTGTTCCCCGCCAAGTTGTGATCCGTAGAAATCTCGGTAACCGTGGCCCCTTTTTGCAGCTTCAAACTATTGATCGTTGCTGAATTAAGGGTGGAATTCTTATCAACAGTCAGGTTATTTCCAACCGTCACTTCATAGAGGTTTGATAAGTTATTTACCCTTAGATTATTTACCACATTTACCTCATTAAGGGTCGATACCTTAGCTACAGTAAGGTTATTTCTGATCTCGGCATCATAAAGACGGGAGATTCTGTTTGCCGTAAGATCACCATCAACCTCCACTTCATATAGGCGGGAAGTTTTGGTCACGGTAAAATTGTCATCGATTGTAACGGCAAGGTCACCCTCCCTTTTAACCGTGCCATTAAGGAAGATATAGTCATTTCCCAGGTTATTTCCTAAGGTGGCAATGCCAAGCACCGTAAGGTCGCCCGCGACTGTTACCCTCTGCGCTTGAGGATTCCGATCCACGGTTAGGATGTCGTTAATCTCCAGTTCATACTGTTGTTCTAGGTTTTCAAGGTCGGCACCAGACCGGATCCGTCCGTTGATGGTCACCACATTTTGCCTTTCGTACACTTTATTAAACGTACCCAATGTGGTGTCCCCAGCTACGCTTAGGTTTCCATCGGAACCAGGCTGCTCCGGATCGCCCGTAATCTGCAAATTATCCTTGACCGTGATTTCATTTGTCTTCGAAGTAAGCGGGGCATTGATCTCAATTCCGCCAACCCCTGAGCCACTGGAAAACACCACCGAGCCAACAACCTCGACATTACCTTCCACATAAAGGTTGTTATTGCCGGGATTATGGTTTTTACCGATGGAAACGCCCCCACTGATCGTCAGTTTTGCTTGGGGATTACTATACCCAATACCGACATTTCCGGTTTCAGCGATCAGAAAAGGGGTGGTATCATCTTCATTGTCATCCACCCGCAAGATATCGCCAATTCCGGAATAACTGATATGCAGTTTGGCTCCGGGATTTTCCAATCCGATTCCTACTTGTCCGTCTGAAGTCACGATCAGCGGTGTAACGTCATTTCCCTCATCATCAATACGGAGCGCATCTGCAGCGCTAGTTTGAACGATGTGAAGTTTAGCGGTTGGTTGATCAATGCTCAAACCCACATTACCGGATTCCCGTTCAATATAGAGTTTGCTGTTCTCATCCGCTTTGATGTTAAATCCTTCTTTACTTTCATCTTCACACCGGCCGGAAATTCTCCACCGGCGCCTATTGTCCTGATCCGAGAAGTCCAGCAGATTTTCTTTACTCCCGTGCGCTCTAAAGCAGATCGGGTCCTCCGGGTCTTCGGAGATATCAATACCGTCGTCTAACAGATTTAACTGGGATCGGATCAGATCGGCAAAATCGGCGCCGGAAGGCACGGCGCCTTGCCGAAACTTGTCATATAGCTCTTCTCTTTTCCTTTTTTCAATCATTTTTCTGCTCCTTCTGCTTTTAATACACAATAAAGGGATATTGACTAATGCCGTCAAAACTCAAGCCGGTTTTTAGGATGTTAAGAACGGCCGTTTCCACACCTGTACAGTAGATGTCTTGGACAGTATAGGAAAATTCATCCTGCCTGCCAGCGGACGGATCAAAATGGGACGCTTTTATTTCGAAGGTCAGTTGGGAAAGCTTGTCCTTGAGATAATCCTCAACGCTCTTACCGTCAAGCCGAAGTTCTCCTGTATAAAGGTCGTACTCGGCGTTGACAAGCCCTTTCTCTAGTAAATATCCGTTTGCTTTTAAAGCATCCCAAATTTGCTGCGAATCCGCCCTGGATAGCTGGGTTTGGAATTGATCAACAACATATTCCTGTCCACGAACAATTGCTTTGACTTTAACCTTAACCGGAAGGCCGGCAAAAGCGTACCGTAATACCGGCCACGCCTCGATTTCCATTTCCCCAATCCCGACGCTGAAGATTGCTCCGGGACGGTCAATCCAGAAATCGAAACCGATCTTCATGTGCCCGATCCCCCGAAAAGCACCGGGGTCAAAGAATTCCGTCGTAATAACATCAATCACATGTTGATCGGCGGAGACCAGAACGGAATCGGGATATTTGGTCGTTACCGCATTATCTTCCGTCAAAAACAGCGGAATACTCTCTATATACTCTTTGTGTTGGATAGTCTGGCGCAATGGACAAAAATTCGCGATATAATCCACGTAATCCAGATTTTCCAGGTAATTAATGATGGAAGAACTGTAAATCGTACTGCCGAAAGAGATTTCCGCTTCCTTTTCATAGGCCCAGGGTGATAAGTAGCGTTTTAAATCCTCATTTAACTTGTTAATGTAAAACCCCCGGTCTGCCCCGTCAACAAATTTTACCGCCAACCGGTATTGCACCTCTTCGAAGCGGGGGTTGCGCACCGTAACCTTAACTTGGGACGGCATTAGTGTCTGAATATACTGCTTAATCTCGTTCAGCAAATTATTAGGCGCTTTGGGTTTTAAGGGGAAAAACGGAAAGGAGTTGGAGTTTTTCAGGATCACAACAACCACCACTTCCCCCCGGTGCCAGGCGGATTCAATCGTAACCAATTCATCCTGAGGCAAACATTTCACCTTATAAATCTGGGGGAAACGGTTCAGGATTAACTTCTCATAATCATCCAGGGTTAAAGCGCGGTTTTTATGTTTTAGTCGCTCGCTGACCCTGATATAAAACTCCTCCGTGGTTTCCTCCCGCTTACCATTAAAAGATGAATAAGGTTGAAAAACTTCACTGATCGCGGCATCCCTAACGGTCAGTTCCGTAATCCGACTGGCCGGTAAAGGACTGGTCAAGTGCTCTGGATCGTTGTTTCGATTTAGATAAGTTACACAAACAGCCCCGGCTTTGACATCCAAGATATGGGGAACAGCAGTGATATTCTCCTTCGCGGCTGCCCGAATCCAGTATAAATTGGGAGGTAAAACCGTATTGGCATTAGTAGCCGCTTCCGGAATTTGAAACTGGATAATCCCCGTATCTTGTAAGCCACTGGTTTTGTCTTTTAAAATCTCCGCTTCAGTAAAAGCAATCCATTGGTTATTAGATAGATAACTCCAAGTTATCTCCGGCGTATTTAAGTGAACATCTCCACTGCCGGAGATCATTTGGAATAACAACGATAAATTCTGGGGCGGTGCCAAATCCCTAACCCCAATAAACAGGTACCCTTCATGTTCATACTGGGGTAAGAGAAAATTATCCGTCATTTCCAACTTTTTGTAACCAAAGGGATTAAAGCGGAAAAGTTGGACCGGCATTTCGTCGGGTGATACAGAATTACGCGCTTGCGTCAGATTTAGCCGGGCGGAAGCCACATAATCAATACGCATTGACTTAATAACCGGAGTATACGGTTCATTTACCGTCAAACTACCGATATCACGATCATTCTCCGGCCAGGAAGGTAAGGCCCGTGGTTCCGGGATGGCTGGTTGATAATAGGCGTCGCCTTTTTCCCGGGCTTCCGCTTCCGCTACTTTGGCCGCCTTGACTTGCTCCTCATAATCCTTGATCTCTTGTTTGATAATGTCATAGATATTTCCCGCCGCCTCGCTTCGCCGTGCCGCCTGTGTAACATTGGCCAAAACTTCCTCATAAGCTTTCCGGAGAAAACCCTGGTTAGCCAGTTCAAGCCGGTAATATCTCGGCCATTCCAGCGGGTCCTTTGGTAACTCCGGTTGCTCCAGAAAGGAATCGCCTTGGTAGGTTTGCTTGCTAAAATCCCGGTAGGACCAAGCTTTATTGAACAATCCCTGACCGGCTTCATCTATGGAAATCCAGGTCCGTTTATCTAAAAATTGGAGTTTCACTTCAAAATCTTCATTTTTTATGGTTCCGACCTTACCCAATCCGCAACGGGAATAGCTTGAATAGTAGCTTTCCATATCCGGCAACCCGTCTGCTGAGAGGTGCTCGTGCTCCATCCATTCCACATTGACCGCCATCGCATCCAGCTTCTTTGTACAAATCTCCGCATTGGCAAAATGAAATCTGGCCGATACTTCAGGAGTCTGTCCGAAAGGAGGAAAGGGGTTATCCGGATTAATCAGGGCAATATCCCCACGCATCTTGATATCCTTCAACCCAGTCACGGTAACCTGCAGATCGATTCTTTCCAGGCATACGGATCGAAAACAATCATAGAAATCGGCGATCCGGTCTTGAGGATCAGCGTTCGACCTGCCCTGAAAAAGGACTCTGATTACCGGATCCCTCGCCAGCTGATCATCGGCTAACGGCAGAACCGGTGGAAAATCTTGATTCAACCGGATCGTAAATTTGAGCGCTTCTAAACATACTGCCTCTTGCGGATAGAGCTTAATCTGACCATAAATAGGGATATTGGCCGTCTCCGGTTCAACGGTGACGAAATTTTTGTCCACCCGATCAGTAATCGTAAAGATTTCCCCGTTATCCCAGAGCAGTTTCTGGCCGATAGCCTCTTTGTTAAAATCGTGAATTGGTTCCAATATCACTGTGGGATCCGTACGATGTCCGATATAAGTAAAGCAAGCGCCGTTGACCCCCCAGGCACGATACTCGCGGATTACGTCGCCTGTGGTGAGCAAGGAGTCTTTCGCACGCGCTTGAATTACCGGTGAAGTATCAACAAGCTCAAATCCGATGATCCGGTTCGTCTGCCCCACGAAACGCTGCTTGAAATTCTCCCACTCAGTTAAGAGGTCAATGATCCGCAGATACTCAGCGTCTTTGGGGCATTTAATGCACAAAGCTTCGCCAATATAGAAATCATGATACTGATCAAAACTGAAAAAGAGCTCAAACTCAAAAGTTCCGCTCTCACCCGTGGTGATGGTCACCTGAGGAGTGATCTGTCCCGGTCCGGTATAATTAATGCTAAAGCCATGAACATCCTCGGTTTGGTATTGATAGAACCTTTGATTCACCGGGTCGGTCAGGCCAACATCCTCGGTTACCTCTGCCGTTAACGGCAGATTAGTAACCCCGGTAATCTGCCACTTCCCTGTTCCGGTCGGCACCAACTGAAATTCGTGTAATTCTCCATCCTCCGTCCAATACAGACTTCCCGCTTCTAGTAATGAGTTGTCCTCATTTTTCCAGGCTTTCAAAAGCTCCGCCACTGTTCTGTTCTTTTTGGCCGTCGGGTATTTGATGACCAGTATCTTCAGGTTGTTGGGATAATCCTCGATCACTTCAAAAGCAAAATGATCACTGGTGTTCTCCTCAATTACCACTTTGGTCTTTTGCTCGTTAGCCGCATCCGGAACATCTGGTTTGAATTTAACAATAAACCCATTAGGATCGACGGTGCACACATAGTTTAGCTCTTCGCGGAAATTGATCTTTTTCTGCTCTGGAAAATCCACCGCCCACATGGCGTTATCCTCGATGGGCGCTAACGAAAAGCCATGTTTGTTAAACTCCCGGTTCCATTTGGTCAGCAACGACCGAACTTGTTGCACCTGATAGGCTTTTTGGATCTCCGGATCCGAGTGTTCCTCCAAAGCCGGGTACTTAATCGTCAACTTCTTAGCGCGAACATTGTCATGTTCCGTATCCACCTCATCACTGTACTCAAAGGCAAAAGTGAAGTAAGGGGCAGCATCATCTTTGACCAACTCGATGATGGCGTTTTGATAAGTTGCGGACAACTTGTACCTGGCAATAATCCCGGCTTCAGGAATCGTGCATTCGATAGTTTGATCTTCGATCGCTTGTAACTCTTTTTCGGTACGCGCCCGGATCGTCCATAAGCCATCGCCGAGGGTTTGCAGGCTGAAATTCCCCGGATCATTTAACTCCGAAGCTCTCCACTCTTCCCAGGCGGCAACCAGATCGTGGGCTGATGTTTGGCTGACGGAAGGATATTTAATGGTGAGAACCTGGTCCGGTGAGATCGCAAAGTCAAAGAGGTCAATCGAGTTTTCTTTCAAAATAAGTCGGGGTTCATCCGCCACCGGCCCAGTGTATAAGACCCGGATTCCTACTCCGTATAAATCACAGATATCACATTTTTTGACCTGCCGATCCAAAGGTTTCAAGTCCAACTCGTAGACCGGAGCCACTTTCCACTGATGCTGGTCTTTACTTTCAAGGTGAAAACCTTGCGCGTCGTTGTGCTTATCCTGCAGCCATAAGCGCCAATCGGCCACAATCTGATTGGTTGTCCGGGATACGCGCCCCGGAGCGATCGTCAGGGTGTTGCCAGAAACCGAGAAGATTGCCTGATCTGTTACTGTCGAAGGTTTTTTGATCTCCAAAAAAGCCTGATCATGGGGGCGACCTCGGTAGGTAACACGAATCCCATTCTCTTCCGGCGATTCATAACGCTTGATGATTTCGCCGGTCTTCACCAATTCTTTGGTCACCGCGCCGATCTGGGCGGAAGCGGCGTTGTTTCCGGTGATCTCATATCTTCCCGGGCTGTTTTGGGGCTGGTCTTTCCACAATTCCCAGGCAGCAATCAAATCCTGAACAGTAGCGCCTTCCGGATAAGTAATTTTGAGGACGCCATCCGTTACGGAAAACGAAAAGGCTTTTTCCTCCGCATACACTCCGGAGATGACCAAACCACTGAGCGCATCCGGGGAAATGTCGTCCATCTCCTCAAGTTCAATCGTGGCCCAAACTTTGTTCAGAAATAACCGGTCGACGCTGCTAAAGGACCCGTCATAATCCGGAGAAAGCTCACCACAGTAGGCCACATTTACTTCACAGGCATCAATAAACTCCGTAATCAGGAATATTTTGCCGTTTTGGTCCACGAAGTATTTTCCCTGATACGTCTGGTCAAATGTCTCAACTGTACTTGTGGCTTTCGGCGCGTAGCGGGAAACCGTCAAGTGCGCCTTTAACTCCGCCACAAAGGTCTTCGGGCGCAATCTTTTGAACCATCTGTTCGCCCCAGTAGCCTGCTGTAGATTGATTGATTTTAAATAGATTCTACTTCGCGCTTCCTCATATTCTTCTATCCGATAAACTTTACCATTGGCAAAACCCAGGTATGTGCCGACCGCGTTCTTAGTGATAAAAGGATATTTTAAAGTATCACACACCAAGGAAGCACCTTCCCTGCTGTATGTCTTCAGCTCTGGTTTGATCATAAACTTACCGGCTGCAAAATCCACGTGGTCGGCTTCCCGCCAGCCGTCGGCTACACTCAGGTCAACGGTGAAGAGCTTGTCATCGTTTGCTAGCAAAGCAGCGATTTTATCATAATCAATGGTTCCATCTTGACAAGAAACAACCATTTCAATTTCGCGCTCGCCTTCATGCAGGCGGAGTAATGGGGAACTGACGGCAAAGCCCAGATTGATCGCGGCCGAAGAATCGGTGGTCGCAGCTCCCCCAAAGGCAGCAAATTCGCCAAGGGGTTCTCTTTGATCGGCGGAATAAATATGATCGGCGTGAAAGCCCTGAATGATTTCGGACCCGATTTCCGGATAGACAAACCCCCGTTTTTTTGTCCAGGCCGCTTCCAACAAAGTATAGAACTCTTCCCCGACAATACTGGTTAGGGCCTGATCTTTCTGGGCGATAATGGTCCGGAAATCTTCCACCGTCATACATAACTTCTGTTGAATATACTGTCGGGTTGCTTCATTACCGGAGTTGGCCAGTTCCTCAAGGGTTTTAATGTTGCCGGGGAACTTATACAGCATATCTCCAGGTTCCGGTTCGCCGAAAGCATACCGCATCATGCTTTCGAAACCATCTTCTTGATGAATGGCTTTAAGTTGTGCCCGACGGGTCCTGGCAATCCTTTCCTTGTGGACTTCTTCCAGAATGCGGTAGGCCTTCTCCCATTCCTGATCCTCCGGATAGGTTACCCCGACATATCCCCGATTAATTTCCCGATACAACAGATCCAGGCAATACATAAAATCCTTTAAACTGCAGAAACAAAGCGATTGAAAAATATAATCCGCATCACTTTTCTCGAGATCATCTTTCTCTTTTCCTTTGATCCGTTTATATAATTCCGTCCTTAAATACACGGCGTCGATCTCGATCTGCTGTCCGGTGGAAGTAGTATACGGCGGAAGGCTGGAGAGATTACCCAAAACCAAACATAAAATCTTTTCAAAGCCCGCATCTCCCCGGTTATAACGCTCATGTACATACTTAAGATCGGTGACGGTTTTGCGGAAGTGAATCGTCTTCACCTCTGCCACTTCTGCTTGATTAAGCGTCGTATCTTCCTGGAGTTCATAGTAGAGATCAACACCGGTTTGATCCTTTCCGGCATTAAAAAGCGTGTCTTTCTTCAAAAGGTGTTCCCGCACATCCCGGGCTAAAGATAAGATTACATGCACTTGATCGGGAACTTCCGCCTGTTCATTCAGGTTAAGAATATTCTTGTAAAAAAACTCAACATTCTTCTCCGTCAACTCCGCAAATTTTTCCTGCGGATACTTTAGGAGCTTTAGGAAGGTCAATAACAGGGCCAAGTGTGGTTGGGAGTATTTCGCCAGCCGCCCATAGTCGTCACTAAATACCGTTGGATCTTCAGCAAACTCGGCCAATTCCAACATCTCATCATCGCTGAATCTCAAAAATTCCGACCAAAACCCGTTGTGACGATTATCTTCACTGTAAAAGCGGACTTTTTGCGCATACTCCCGGAGATACATCAATAAATCCACCAGTGAACGCTCTTCCACGGAAACATAATCCGCGCGTAACACCGGTAGTGCTCTCTCATTCTGGCTTGTTCCTGATCTGTTCTTTTTATTGCTCATGATCATACCCTTTTTACTATATTTCTTTTCTCAAGCTAATCATCAATACAAAGGAAGAGTATATACCATACTCTCTTCTCTGTTTGTCGCATGAATAAAATAACTGATGTTAATCACCAAAGTAGTACCGTTCTTTTCCTCCTCGGTTACGGTGATTTCCAGTACTTCCACCCGCGGTTCGTAAGTATAAATCGCCTCGGCAATCATCTCTTGTATCTCCGTAACCAAGGAATTATCAACCTCTTCAAACATGAACTTTTTTAAGTCGCAACCAAAGTCCGGGTGGTAAAGTCGTTCCCCCACTAAAGTAGAGAGTAAGATCGTCAAAGACTCCCGGATCTCATTTTCGCCTGAAGCTAACAACACATGTTTACCGCCGGTGGAAAAATGGGGCGGAAAGCGCCAGCCCGTGTCGGAAAGACCAGTGGCATTCATCTTTTGCCTCCTCTC
>ERZ773359.5155-NODE-5155-length-12773-cov-14.289983_pt1 | contig 12773 bp, 13 predicted proteins | sample MGYA00374955_ERZ773359 | MGnify/ENA primary metagenome ERZ773359 (study PRJEB29098, sample SAMN04486028) | biogas fermenter metagenome | study: EMG produced TPA metagenomics assembly of the Biogas fermentation microbial communities from Germany - Plant 4 DNA1...
TGAAAACTGAAAATTGAAAGCTGAAATTGAAAATTGAAAACTGAAAACTGAAAACTGATTAATGGTGGTGTAGTATGAAAAAAATATTGAGAGTTAAAGATATAGTAATTGGTGAAGGAATACCTAAAATTGCTGTTCCTATTGTTGGAAGAAGTATTTCTGATATTGTAGAGGAAGTTAAGGGGCTAAGAGATATAAATTTTGATTTATTGGAATGGAGAGTAGATTTCTTCGAAGAAGTAACTAATATAGATAAAGTTAAAGAAGCTTTAAGTAAACTTAAAGGAGTTATTTCAGATAAACCTATAGTATTTACTTTCCGTAGTTTTGAGGAAGGTGGAGAAAGGGAAATTGATGAGGATTTTTATTTTGAATTAAATAAGGAAGTTTCTGAAACAAAGCTTGTTGATATTATAGATATTGAATTATTTAAAGATAATAATAAGATAAGAGAATTAATTAATTTAGCTCATGAAAATATGGTTGCTGTAATTATTTCTAATCATGATTTTGAAAAGACTCCAACAAAAGAGGAAATAATAAATCGTCTTTGCAGGGCTGTAGAATTAGGGGCGGATATTCCTAAAATTGCAGTGATGCCTAATTCAGTTGAAGATGTAATTACACTATTAGATGCAACACGTATTGCAAAAGAAAAATATATAAAGGGCCCAGTTATCACAATGTCAATGGCTGGAAAAGGTTTGATTAGCAGATTATCAGGAGAATTATTTGGATCTGCAGTAACTTTTGGTGCAGCTAAAAAGATATCTGCTCCAGGACAAATTTCTGCAGTGGAACTTCGTAATATACTAAATATATTACATAATAATCTATAAGATAAATTGATATTCTATGTAACAATTAATTAGTAAGATCATATTATAGAATTAAATATAAAAAAATATATTATGTGTACAAGTAATTACTATGAATAACAAATGCTTTTATTACAAAAAATAAATTAGAGAAAGTTATTGACAATTATAGTAAAAGCCTGTACACTAAAGACATAAATTCATAAGTTCATAAAACCTCACTTTTACAGGTGAGGTAGAGGCGCAGTATTTAACAGTCTTTAGTGGAGTTCGAGAAAACGGTGAAGCTAGGGAGAAGGAAATATTGCCGAAGCATATAATATTTCTCAGTATTATATGCTGGGCTTACAGTTAATAGCTGTAAGACTGTCTCAATAAGCTACCCGGTTTATTGAGTTGTGCTATCTCAAATGGGAAAAGATGGGGATGAAGGTAAAAGTGTATTTACATGCCTGAGTCTATCTCAGGCATTTTTATTTAACTTAATCTCCTGAATTCTTAGATAGCGCAATCCTGATTTAATGGGATTGTCATTTTTTTTTTATTTTAAGAAAAAATTTTAAAAAAGGAGAGATTATCATGAAGAAAAAATTATCAGTATTAGTATCACTAGCATTAACAGCTATGTTAGCATTGACAGGTTGTGCATCAGCAAAGAATGAAACAGCAGAGGATAGCAACGTACTTAAAGTAGGAATGGAAGCTGGCTATCCGCCATTTAACTGGACCCAAGGAGATGATTCAAATGGGGCAGTAGCAATTGAAGGAAGTTCAGAATATGCAAATGGATATGATGTTCAAATAGCTAAGAAAATAGCTGAAGGTTTAGGAAAAGAATTAGTTGTTGTTAAAACTGAATGGGATGGATTAGTTCCAGCTTTAACTTCTGGTAAAATAGATGCAATAGTTGCAGGTATGTCACCAACAGCAGAACGTAAGGAATCAATAGATTTTACTGATAACTATTATAATTCACAATTAGTTATGGTTGTTAAAAATGATGGACAGTATGCAAATGCTAAAACTTTAGCAGATTTTAATGGAGCAAAGGTTACTGCTCAATTAAACACTTTCCACTATTCAGTAATAGATCAAATTGAAGGTGTAAACAAACAAGAAGCTATGGATAACTTCCCAGCAATGAGAGTTGCTCTTGAATCAGGGGTAATTGATGCTTATGTATCAGAAAGACCTGAAGCAGTAAGTGCTCAAAGTGCTAACTCAAACTTTAAAATGATAGAACTTACAGATGGATTTGAAACAGATCCAGAAGATACTGCAATAGCGGTAGGTATAAAGAAAAATAGTGAATTGACTGAAAAAATAAATGAAATTTTAGCAGGTATCTCAGAAGAAGAGCAAACAGAGATAATGGATAAGGCTATCCAAAACCAACCAGCAGCCAATAATTAATTTTGAATGGGTTAGCTTTAACCCATTCAATTTTATTAATTTGAAATTTTTAGGAGGCAAACAATGAGTATTGAATCAATAATAAAAATAGTTCAAGAAAACTGGCCAATGTTCCTTCGTGGAGCATGGACAACAATTTATATTTCAATAATCGGTACTATAATTGGTACTATAATTGGACTATTAGTAGGAGTTGTAAGAACTATTCCAGTTCCTGAAAAAGGAGCAAAAAAGGGATTTCTTAAAGTTGCAAATGTAATTCTTTCTATTTATATAGAGTTTTTTAGAGGAACGCCTATGATAGTACAATCTATGGTTATTTATTATGGATCAGCTCAGTTCTTAGGTATAGATATAGATAAAATAGTAGCAGCATTATTTATAGTATCAATTAATACTGGAGCTTATATGTCAGAAATAGTTAGAGGCGGAATTGTTTCTATAGATAAGGGACAATTTGAAGCTGCCCAAGCAATTGGTATGACACATACACAAACAATGTTTAATGTAGTTTTACCACAAGTAATTCGTAATATTTTACCAGCAACAGGTAACGAATTTGTAGTTAATATAAAAGATACCTCAGTGCTTAATGTAATTTCTGTTTCAGAATTATTCTTCCAAACTAAATCAATAGCAGGTAATAACTTTAAGTATTTTGAATCCTTCTCTGTTGCATGTGTTATTTATTTAATTTTAACTTTTACAATTACAAGAATTTTAAGAGCTATAGAAAGAAAATTAGATGGACCGGAAAATTATATTATACCTGGTAATCAAATGCAGGTAAAAACACCAGAAATTGCAGTGGATAGAAATAATAATTAGGGGAGGAGGAAGTGTACATGGAAAAAGTAATAGAAGTTAAACATTTAAGCAAGTACTTTGGAGATAATAAAGTATTAAGAGATATTGATTTTTCAGTAAATAAGGGAGAAGTTGTTTGTATAATAGGTTCCTCAGGATCAGGTAAATCAACTCTTCTTCGTTGTATTAATCTTTTAGAAAAGCCAACTGGTGGAGAAATAATTTATAATGGTGAAAATATTTTAGATGATAAGCATGATATTTATAAATATCGTACTAAATTAGGAATGGTATTCCAGCAATTTAATTTATTTAATAATCACAATGTTTTAAGTAATTGCATTGTAGGTCAAATGAAAGTCTTAAAGCGTTCTAAAGAGGAAGCTGAAAAGATAGCAATGAAATATTTAAAAATAGTTGGTATGGATAAATATATAAATGCTAAACCAAAGCAATTATCAGGTGGACAAAAACAACGTGTTGCTATTGCAAGAGCTCTTTCAATGGAACCAGATGTTATTCTTTTTGATGAACCAACTTCAGCCTTAGACCCAGAAATGGTAGGGGAAGTTCTAAAAGTTATGAAAGAACTTGCAGGAACAGGTCTTACAATGCTGGTTGTAACTCATGAAATGGAATTTGCAAGGGAAGTATCTGACCGTGTGGTATTTATGGACAAGGGGGTTATTGAAGAAGAAGGACCTCCAGAACAAATCTTTAATAATCCGACTAAGGAACGTACACGTGAATTCTTAAAAAGAACACTAGAAAAACTTTAACTTTTTACAAGTTAAAGTTTTTCTATTTTATATATCATCTTTGAAGGTTTCTAATAAGCTTAAATAATGGTTTGCTTCTCTAAGGACATGATCCCCTAATAACTCCATAAAAAATATTGCTTCCCTACGGATATGCTCAATTAGTAAAGGATAGTTATAAGTAAATAATCTACATGATAATACATTTTCTATAAGCATGGTTTCAAATTTTACAAGCATATTAGTTGACTTTATAGCCCTGCAGTTTAAGTTATAAACAGAATCTACTAGTGATGAAGAAACTAGATTATTTGCTGCAGGAGATAATGAAACTTCCCTAGCTGTTAAACTTCTATCTATTAGAATTCCGGAGGCCATTTCAGTTGCTTTTTCAGCATCCATAGTATATTTGGTTACAATCTCATTTGAATTTAGGACTCTCTCTCTGGAATAACTCCATCAGCTAAGGATATTGCATGAGAAAGTAATTGGGTAAATTCATTTTTAAAGGCATCAGCTTCATCAATTAATTTGTCATCTTTAGGTAAAAATGCAGCTTCTAAAAAGATGGAATGCTCTTTCATTATTCTAAGAAAGAATAAGTTTAATTCCAAGGAACGATTTACGAAGTTTCTATTTGTTATCATTTTAGTCTCCTATATTTTTATTAAAATTACTATTAATATATTATTCGAGTTATATTTTGACATAAAAATTAGAGTTGTTAAAAACAAAAAATGTAGTAAAAATATACATAAAACTATTTAAAAAGCATTGTAGCAAGTAATAATAAGTAGATATTATAAAAAATAAAAAATATTTCTCGGGAAATGTCGAGAATCTATTATATTATAAATTAAGGCTTTCCAGTAATCTGATATAATGATTAGCTTCTCTAAGTACGTGATCGGCTAAAAGCGGAGAAATAAGAGCCTTAATTTCACAATTCAATAAACCCTCTGTTCCTTGAGCTTTAAAGTCTCTAAGCCTTATAGTGGCATTTAAAGATTCAGTGCTAACTTTATTGAGAAGAGCTAAGGAGCCGTTTATTTTAGCTGCCCTTTCCTTTAATTCTTCAAATTCCTTTCCAAAGCTATCAGCTAAATTAAATAAATCTACTTCTGTAGGGTCTAATAGGCCCCTAATAAAGAAGGCATGCTCAGACATTATATGGTTCCAAAAATCTTCTTGAGCAGCAGGATTAACATTAATGCTGATTTCAATTCCGTTTTGTAATCTTGTTAATAATTCTCTATAAGCCATAGCTTCATGAAGGAGATGTTCTAATAATTCAGGATAGACATTTATATATAATCTGCAAGATAAAACAGCTTGTAGAATCCTGTTTTTAAATTGAATAAGGGCTGAAAGGGCCCTGATACAGCTTTTATTTAGGATAAAAATCTCATCTGCTAAGTCTGTAGAAGCTCTATTATTAGCAGGTGATAAGGAAAGTTCCCTAGAGGTTATCCTTGTGTCTATTAAAATTCCAGTAGCCATTTGAGTAGCTTTTTCAGCATCTATTGTGTATTTAGTTACAAGTTCATTTGAGTTTATTATATTTGAAGGAAGAACTCCCTCTGCTAATGTTACTGCATGAGATAATAATTGAGAAAATTCATTTTTAAAAGCTTCTGCCTGATTAATTAAGTTTTTATCCTTTGGTAAAAATGCTGCTTCTAGAAATATTGAATGCTCTTTCATTAGTCTTAAAAAGAATAAATTTATTTCTAATGATTGAACTATGAAATTTTTTAAAGATATCAATTTCTTCTCCTAAATTTATTATTTAAACCATTATTAATATATTCAAATTTAAAACTTTTGATATAAACAAAATCTTACAAATTTTTAATATCAATAGTTGTATAAAAACATATAATAAATTTAAAAATAAAAAAGGTGGAATGTGAGTTGTATTTATGGTATAAATTTAAGGTAATAAATTATAACGTTGATTATCTAATAATTAATATTATAAAATCTAAACAATAGGAGAAAAGCTATATGAATAACAGTTGGAAGAAGAATGTGATATTATTTCTAACTACACAGACTATATCACTATTAGGATCCTCATTAGTTCAATATGCAATTATGTGGTATATTACGCTACAAACGCAGTCGGGAACTGCGATGACAATATCTATAATTTGTGGGTTTTTACCTACTCTTTTCCTTTCGCCTTTTGCAGGGGTGTGGGCAGATAGATATGATAGAAAAAAACTTATTGTGATTTCTGATTCCTTTATTGCAATATCAACCTTAATATTAGCTATATTATTTATAAATGGATATGATTCTATTTGGCTTTTATATTTAACATCTGCAATACGTGCATTAGGATCAGCAATTCAAACACCATCAATAAATGCATTTATTCCACAACTTGTACCAGAAGATAAGCTTACAAAGGTAAATGCAACAAATGGAAGTATTCAAGCTCTAGTTATGCTTGCATCACCAATGTTAAGTGGTGCATTATTAACAGTAGCTACAATTGAAGCTATATTCTTTATAGATGTGGTAACGGCAGCAATAGCAGTTTCTATATTAGTTTTATTTTTACATGTTCCAGTTCATGCAAAAGCTCTTGAAAAACAGGAAACTAGTTATCTTACTGATATGAAAGAAGGATTAAAATATATAAGAAATCATAAATTTCTTAAAGAGTACTTTATATATTGTGCATTTTTCTTTATATTAGCAGCGCCTGTTTCATTTTTAACTCCATTACAAGTTACTCGTAACTTTGGAGATGATGTATGGAGACTAACAGCAATTGAAGTAACCTTCTCTATAGGAATGATGATAGGTGGAGGTGTTATGGCAGCCTGGGGTGGTTTTAAAAACAGAGTTTATACAATGATAGTTTCAACACTTGTTATGGCATTGTGTACTATTGCCTTGGGAATTGTTCCTTCTTTTTGGGTTTATATTTCTTTCTTTTGCTTATTTGGAATAGTTATGCCAATGTTTAATACTCCATCTACTGTTTTATTACAAGAAAAGGTTGAAGGTGAGTTTTTAGGAAGGGTATTTAGTGTTCTAAGTATGATATCAAGCATTATGATGCCTCTTGGAATGTTAGTATTTGGACCAATGGCAGATTATGTTGCTATAGAAAAAATGCTTATAGGAACTGGTGTATTAATGTTTATAGAAGGCCTTATTATGAGAGGAAGCAAAGTATTAATTAAAGCAGGAGAAGCAAAAGAGTTGGCAACTGACAATTAATTCTGCATTAGAGAAAGACCACCGCACTTTTTATTTGCGGTGGTCTATATTTATTTTATAAATTATATTTTAAATATTTGTTAAAAATAAACATTTAAAATATACTTATAATATTAGCATTTATCAACGTAAGCTGCAGAAACTTTAATTGTTAAATCAAATGGATGACAGATCTTATTCTTTGGAAGATCAAATTTTACTTCCTTCTTAAATGTGCCACAGCCCTTATCCTTATCGGAATGTGATTTTTTATTTTTGCGTAATACTGCCTTAAAGGTCTTAGTTTCAATTACTTTTCCGGATTTATCTAATAAAGCAACTTTTACCTTGAATTTTCTATCAAAGCAAACATTCTTGATAACTATTTTAGCCTTTAAATCTCTATCTGCACATTTGCTTAAGTCTACAGGTTCTGTGTCTACAAGCTTACAGAACTCGCAAGCCTTAAAGCGAACTTTGGTAGAAGACTTACATTCGTGTTTCTTATCCTTGTCATCTTTCTTAGGGTCTTTTTTATCATCTTTTTTGTCGTCTTTCTTTTTATCTTTCTTTCTGTCTTTCTTCTTGTCTTTTTTTTCATAATCTTTATCGTAGTCGTCATAGTCTTTATCATAGTCCTCTTCATAGTCATCGTAATAGTCGTAATCCCAGTCATAGTCCTTGTCGTCAAATTCGCAGAAATAATCATAATAGTCTAAACTGTTTTTCTTCATCTTATCCATATTACCGTTCCTTTCTATAATATAATTATCCTTAGTTAATTAATAAAAGATATATTATATCTCCATTAAATAATCTAATTCTTCTTAACATATCAACACTATAGTAAATTCTACAAAATTGATAATTTGTCTTGAAGTACTTAGATTTAAGATAATTAAGATATAATTATTCTTAATTTATAATACATAATATGATTTCAATTAGGAGATGTTACAATATTATAAAGATTGGAATGTAATATTTCTTATTAGGAATGGTGCTTCTAAGGCGCCTAGAAAGATGAAGATTCTTTGAATGATAAACTATAATTTAAGCAGAATGGTGAGAGGTTCTGATGTGGAAAATTTGGAAAAGAATTAGGTTAAAGAAGAAAAGAATGGGCATAAAAAAGTAGAACAAATAAAGAAACAGCTAACACTATTATAAATAACTTATCATATATAAATAATCTTTCGACTAAGTATACACAAATCACTACTCATAATAATACTTCGCTCCACCATATAAAATATTTACACAACCTTATTTAACCTCACGGCTAAATAACATCATTACAACACCTTATATGATGTTATCTCAACTATGTATGATAGATTGGAGTATCATTACAGTAAAAGAATATCAAAATAAATCTTCGACTATAATAACACTTTTCTCCACCATAGATAATCTACTAAAGAGAACTAGGTAATTCTTTTACAGCTAAGAATAGTTAAGTTCGTGATGAATCTTTATTTGTTCTACAGTAATATATTTACCAATTTTTCTATTAGTATTCCGGTAATTTATTCCTGTTGATGATATTATTTATATATAAACATATAATATTTTAGGCTAGTATATTATGATTATATTATTTTTAATAATATAGATATAAAAGAATAGGGGGAATTTATGATGAAGTTTTTTCTAGATACAGCAAAGGTAAGTGACATTAGGGAAATAAACAGTTTGGGTGTTATAGCAGGAGTTACTACAAATCCATCATTAATTGCAAGGGAAAAAAGAGATTTAGTTGAAACTTTAAAGGAAATAGCAGCTATAGTAGATGGACCAATAAGTGGTGAAGTTATCAGCTTAGATTATGAAAATATGATAAAGGAAGCAGAAGATTTAGCTGCCATTCATCCAAATATAGTTGTAAAAATTCCTATGACTTATGATGGATTAAAAGCAGTTTCATACCTTTCAAAGAAGGGAATAAAAACAAATGTTACCTTAATATTCTCAGCAGCGCAAGCATTACTTGCAGCTAGGGCAGGGGCTGCTTATGTTTCACCATTCCTAGGAAGATTAGACGATATTGGATCAAATGGTTTAATATTAATTAAAGATATTAGCGAAATATTTGAGGTTCATGGAATTAAATCTGAAATAATTGCAGCATCAATTAGAAATCCAATTCATGTAATTGAGGCGGCAAGATTAGGAGCTCATATAGGAACTGTTCCTCCAGCAGTAATAAGAACGTTGTTAAAGCATCCATTAACTGATGCTGGAATAGAAAAATTCATAGCAGATTGGAATTCAGTTAACAATTAAAAATATTACATTAAAAGGTGCTGTTAATGCAGTCCTTTTTTATTTGCCTGAAATTAAATAGTGATTTAAATCATATACTTTCAAAAAACTTTTGTTTAGTATAGAAGTAAAAAAGTGTGGGGGTGGAATGATGAAGGAAAATGTTTGTGTATCTTTAGTTCCTATTTTCAATCATTTGGAGGAAGAGCAAATGATTGAAATTATGAAGATGGCAAGATCAACATCCTATAAAAAGGGAGAAATTATCTATTATGCAGGAGAAGAATCGGATTCTCTTTATATAGTGGGCAGGGGAAAAATAAGAATTTATAGATTATCTGAATCTGGAAAGGAGCAGTTAGTAAGAATTCTAAGTCCAGGAGATTTTACAGGAGAATTAGCCTTATTTAATCAATCTATCCATGACTCTTATGCAGAAGCCATGGAAAAAACTAATGTCTGCACAATTAAGGGATCAGATATACAGAAAATTTTATTAAAATATCCCTCAATAGCATTAAAAATCTTAGGTGAGTTTTCAAGGAGATTAGAGAAATCAGAAAAACAAACAACACTTTTTGCTACTGAAAAAGTTGAAAGAAGAATTGCCATATTCTTATCAGAATATATAGATAATAATGAAGGGGAATCAATGGAGGTTACATTACCTATGAGCAAGAAGGACTTAGCCTCTTATTTAGGTACAACTCCTGAAACTATTAGTCGTAAGCTTCGCAGTCTTGAAGATGAAGGTTATATTAAACAAAAATCAGGTAGAAAAATAGAAATCTTAGATTTAGATGGGTTACTTTTAATTTAGCTAAAAAGTTCATAGTATACTATTAAATTTTATTGGGAAAATAATTAAAAAGGAAATTTAACCTTTTACTAAAGATAATTTAAAGGAGATACTATGAACCTAATAAAGTTCTATAATAGTTTAGCAAAAGTTAAACCCAAAGAATCTATAGAAAGATTTTTGCTATTTAATAGTTCCTTAGTTATTGCCGGAATAAAGCCTTCTGCAACAGTTGCCATTAAGAAAAATAAAACTAATCTCTATAAGAATTGGATTAAATATGGAAGTGAGTTTTTAAACAAATCCAATTTAGAATTTACAATATTAAGAGAAAGTGATAGGTCTCTAATACTGTTGATTTTTAATAGAAAAATTTTAAATAAACATATTTTTCAACAGGAAAATATGAGCTTCTTAAGAGAAATAGGCTATAGGGAAAATAAAAATTTAGATTATTACCTAAGTAAGTTAAAAATGAGATATAAACAATTTAATTGTCCTCATGAACTAGGAATATTTTTGGGTATTCCCCTAAATGATGTTATTGATTTTATACAAGGTAGTAATAAAAAATGTTTAGGTACTGGTTATTGGAAAGTATATAATAATTATGATAAAGCCATTAAAATTTTTAAGAAATATGATGAAGTGAGGAATAAAATAATAGATGATATAATGAAAGGTATCCCTTTAGATAAGATAATAAGAAATATTAATTCTTATAATTTAAATTAATGAAGAGAAATATAGGGGGTATCTTGTAGGTATTTTCAGCAAATAATTAATATTCCCTCTAAAAAGTATCTATTTATACAGGGTATAAAAGAGAATAATTTACACAATATAATATTGGAGGTGTTTATTATGAATTTTACATTAACTCAAAAGGAAAGAATGTTACTGGAAGATCAAAAGACTCATGAGCAAATTTGTATAGAAAAATATAATAAGTATGCATGTGAAGCTCAGGACCCGAAATTAAAGCAGATACTTAAGGAAAACGAACAAGCGGAAAGAACTCACCTTAATACTATTAATCAATTGTTAAGCGGAACAATACCTCAAATGAATCAACAACAAGGGCAGCAACAAGGCCAACAGCAAGGACAGCAAGCTCAGCAGCAAAGTCAAGGAATGCAGTCACAGGGAATGCAACAAGCCCAAGGGGCAGGTATGCAGCAACAAAACAATGCTCAATCAACACAGGGACAATTAACAGATAAGGATATATGCACAGATTTATTAATGACAGAAAAATATGTTTCTGGAGCTTATGATACTGCAATTTTTGAGTTTACTAATCCTCAAGTTCGTGATGTTTTAAATCATATACAAAAAGAAGAGCAGCAACATGGAGAAAAGATATTTAACTATATGCAAAATAATGGAATGTATAATGTTCAATAATTTATAAATATATATAGTTTTGTAGCGTAGATAATAAAAAGCTGGCTAGTTTAAGTCAGCTTTTTATTTTTTGGTATTTATAATTATAGTTTTCCTTTACCTCCATATATTTAAATCTGTGGCATTACCTTTTTTTTTGCTCCATAATATTAAAATGGCTTAAAATTGATGTAAAAAAACAATATAAGATTAATGAAAGAAGAATAAAAAACGAACTGTGTAAAAAAATGTCTGTTTTTGTTGCGGGATAAGTTGCATAATTAATCTTATACAAATAGGAGGAGATACAAATGAAAAAAATGAAATCAAGTAATAAATATCAAAAATCTATGAAGTATCATTTGATGCAGCTTTTAATCCTTGCTGCTATTATTCCGATGATTTTAATTGAAGTAGTGAATATTGCTTATATTGGGGAAAATATTCAAACTTTAAGCTCTGTTATGATAGCAAATGAGGCTAACTTAATAAACAGTGCTATAGATAATGGAAATTATAAGATTTTTGCAGATATTGAAAATATTTTATTAAATAAAGAATTTACAAATTTAAAAAAATATAATGAAATAGATGAAATGAAAGAAGTTTACAATCTATTAGAAAATTACCAAAAGGTGAATCCTGATATTATAAATGCTGTTATTGCCACAGAAGGTGGAAACTTTTTAATGGCACCTTATCAAGAGGTTGAAGAGGGCTATGACGCAAGGATAAGAGATTGGTATATAAATGCCATTAATGATCCAAATAAAATAAGTATAACAGAGCCCTATAGAGATGTACTTACAAAGAAAATAGTTATTACATACTCTAAAGCCATAAAAAATACAGAGGGTGAAATAATAGGCTCTATATGTATTGATAGAGATCTAGATATACTTTCTGAGCTTGTAAACAGGGAAAACTTAATTAATGGTTCCTTTGCTGTGGCATTAAGCAAAGAAGGAAAGATCATAGCTAGTAAGGATTTGAATTTAATAGGAAAAGATTCTTCAGAAGTTTCATGGGTAGGAGAGGTTAATACTTTAGAAAGTGAAATAAATACTAATATACATATTGATGGTGAGCCTTATATAGCTTATAAGGTGGTAGATGATGCAAGTGGAATTGCTTCTGCTGTATTTGTGCCAAATTCACAACTAAAAAATAAGGTATTAGAAGGAACCTTAGTACCCTTTATACTATTTGCCATTGCAATAATAGTAAGTCTTGTTTCTTCAAGGGTATTTACAAAGAAGCTTACAGAACCTATGAAGATGGTTAATAATGCTTTAAGTAAAATTAAAGATG
>ERZ773359.5157-NODE-5157-length-12773-cov-5.881585_pt1 | contig 12773 bp, 12 predicted proteins | sample MGYA00374955_ERZ773359 | MGnify/ENA primary metagenome ERZ773359 (study PRJEB29098, sample SAMN04486028) | biogas fermenter metagenome | study: EMG produced TPA metagenomics assembly of the Biogas fermentation microbial communities from Germany - Plant 4 DNA1...
CAGACGTGTGCTCTTCCGATCTATACTCAACATTCAGAACAAAGTTAAAGTTTCCAAAGAGGTTTGTGATATTGTTATAAAGGCTATAGAGGGATGTATTGAGAAAATTGAAAGTATAGACCTTTATATAGACGGGCTTGCCAATATGTTAAACCATCCTGAATTCAGTGATATGTTAAGGGCAAGGGAAATCCTTGAATTGTTAAATGAAGAAGATGTCATAATTCCATTAATGAAGAATACCAATAAGGATCGTCGTTTCGAGTTTAAAATCGGCAGTGAAAATGAATTAACTGAAATGAAAGATTTAAGCATAATAACGACAGTATACGGAAGTGATGGAAAACGTTTAGGTACTATAGGCGTGATAGGTCCTACGCGGATGGCCTATGGAAGGGTAGTGTCGGCAATCAATTATATAAGAGAATTATTGAACAGGGAACTTATTAAAATTCTGGATGATGACACATAAAAATGAAAGGATGTAAAAGACATGCAAAAGGCAAATGATGCAGGCAAAACAGAAAAAAATATGATGGATAAAGAAACAAAAGCTTCTGAGGAAATATTGCAAAGCATTGACGAAACTGATAATACTGAAACTGGTAATGGAAATGTCACTAATGAGAATACTGATAGTGACGACAGACCAGATAAAGAAAAAAATGAAGCAGAGGAGCTACGTGAAAAGTTGAAGAAAAAAGAAGAGGAATATAATGCTTTGTTTGACAGAATGCAGAGACTGGCGGCAGAATATGACAATTTCAGGAAGAGAACCCAAAAAGAGAAAGAAAGAATTTATGATGATGCTGTTTGCGATGTGGTTTCCAAGTTTCTTGCTGTAATAGATAATCTGGAAAGAGCAGTTCAGGCTTCCGATATGGATGAGAGCAGCGGTCTTAAAGAAGGCGTAAATCTGGTATGCCGTCAGACAATGGAGGTACTTGAAAAATTAAATATCAAACCTATCGAAGCGGTAGGAAAACCTTTCGATCCGGAGCTCCACAATGCTGTTATGCATGTAGAGGATGAAAATTTGGATGACAATATAGTTGCAGAAGAATTCCAAAAAGGTTATATTTACAAGGACGAAATTGTGATAAGGCATTCTATGGTTAAGGTAGCAAATTAATGATTTTCTTTGACCTTAAATATATAAAACAGGAGAGTGTATTAACATGGGAAAAGTAATAGGAATAGACCTTGGAACAACAAACTCTTGCGTTTCAGTTATGGAAGGCGGAGAGCCAATAGTTATACCTAATGCAGAAGGTAACCGTACTACTCCATCAGTAGTTGCTTTTTCAAAAACCGGTGAACGGTTGGTAGGTCAGGTTGCTAAACGCCAGGCTGTAACTAACCCTGAAAGAACGGTTATTTCAATAAAAAGAGACATGGGAACAGACAGAAAAATTCAGATTGATGATAAGAGCTATTCCCCGCAAGAGATTTCAGCTATGGTTCTTCAGAAGCTTAAGGCGGATGCTGAAAGCTATTTGGGGGAAACAGTTACTCAGGCCGTTATAACTGTTCCTGCATATTTTTCAGACTCACAGAGGCAAGCTACCAAAGATGCCGGCAGAATTGCTGGTCTGGAAGTTCTGAGAATAATCAATGAACCAACTGCTGCTGCCTTAGCGTATGGTCTTGATAAGGAAAGTGACCAGAAGATACTGGTCTTTGACCTTGGCGGAGGAACCTTTGACGTTTCAATTCTTGAAATCGGAGATGGCGTTTTTGAGGTTCTGGCTACCAGCGGTAATAACCGTCTTGGTGGAGACGATTTTGACCAGAGAATAATTGATTGGCTTGCTGAAGAGTTCAAACGTGAAAATGGAATTGATCTTAGAAATGACAAAATGGCAATGCAAAGGCTTAAAGAGGCTGCAGAAAAAGCCAAGATTGAGCTTTCCGGGGTTACTCAGACCAATATAAACCTGCCATTTATTACAGCAGATGCAACAGGACCCAAGCACCTGGATATGAATCTTACCCGTGCTAAATTTGATGAACTGACAGCAGATCTGGTTGAACAAACAATGGGACCAACCCGTCAGGCTATGTCCGATGCGGGACTTTCTCCAAATCAGATCGATAAGATATTATTGGTTGGTGGATCCACCCGTATCCCTGCAGTTCAGGAAGCAGTCAAGAAATATTTCGGAAAGGAACCTTTCAAAGGTATTAACCCTGATGAATGTGTTGCAATCGGAGCTGCAATTCAGGCAGGTGTATTGTCTGGAGAGGTTAAAGACTTGCTCCTGCTCGACGTTACTCCGTTATCACTCGGTATAGAAACATTGGGTGGTGTGTTTACAAAGCTTATAGAAAGAAATACCACTATTCCTACCAAGAAGAGTCAGATTTTCTCAACTGCAGCAGATGGTCAGACAAGTGTTGATATTAAGGTGTACCAGGGAGAACGTCAGATGGCTGCCGACAATAAATTGTTGGGCAATTTCCAGCTGACCGGTATTCCGCCTGCTCCACGCGGAGTTCCACAAATAGAAGTTACTTTTGACATAGATGCCAACGGTATAGTAAATGTGTCTGCCCGTGATCTGGGAACAGGAAATGAGCAGAAAATCACTATTACCGCAAGCACCAACATGAGTGATGAAGAAATAGAAAAAGCAGTTAAAGAGGCTGAAAAGTACGCAGAAGAAGACAGAAAGAGAAAGGAAGACATAGAAGCCAGAAATAATGCAGATTCTTTGGTTTACCAGACAGAAAAAACACTGAAGGAACTTGGCGATAAGATAAGCGCTGATGACAGATCCAAGGTTGAAGCTGAACTGAACAAGGTTAAAGAAGCTCTGAAGGGTACTGACACCCAGGCAATAAAAGACGCTACCGAATCTCTTACTAAGGCTTTCTATGCTATTTCACAGAAAATGTACCAGCAGGCTGGCCCCCAGGGCGCTAATCCTAATGATGCTTCCGGGTTTAATGCTGGTGCTGGTGGTGGCGGAGCACAGGACAATGTCTACAACGCAGATTATAAAGTTGTAGATGACGAAGATGAAAAGAAATAATCCACCTCTTACACAGACATAAATAGTCTTTGTATCAGGTATTTAAGGAACGGTATTTGCCTGATGTGTTTTATCGGGCATTTACCGTTCACGTTTTGTTATATCAATCCATTTTTATGGAGGTATGTAATATTGTCAGCAAAGAGAGATTACTATGAAGTGCTTGGTGTATCCAGGAGCGCTTCAAGTGATGATATAAAAAAAGCATACCGGAAGCTTGCCAAAAAATATCACCCTGATGTGAATCCCGGTGATAAAGAGGCTGAGGCTAAATTTAAGGAAGTAAATGAAGCCTACAGCGTTCTCGGCGATGAGCAGAAACGTGCACAATATGACCGGTTCGGACATGCTGCTTTCGATGGTGCAGGCGGCGGCAGCGGGTTCAGCGGTTTTAACGGGTTTGGATTTGACATTTTTGATGATATATTCGATAGTTTTATGGGCGGTGGTTTTGGTAGAAGCCGTCAAAAATCCAAAGGTCCTGTCCGTGGGAATGATTTAAGATATTCCATGGAGATCAGTTTTGAGGAAGCGGCTTTTGGAACAGAGAAAGAAATATCTGTAAGTAAATTGCAAACCTGTGATACCTGCAGTGGTACAGGGGCAAAGCCCGGTACTTCACCTGAAACATGCAGTCATTGCAATGGTACAGGTCAGGTGAGGTATTCCCAGTCCACACTTTTTGGTCAGTTTGTCAATGTAAGGACTTGTGATGTTTGTGGTGGCGAGGGTAAAATAATAAAACATGCCTGTGAAACTTGCCGTGGGAAAGGGCGTGTAACAAAAAATTCACGGATCAGCATCAAGATTCCTGCAGGTATAGACCATAATCAGACTATTCCTCTTCAGGGACAGGGAGAAGCAGGCCTTCGCGGGGGACCTTCAGGGGATTTATATGTAACCATACATATTAAACCCCATCCTGTATTCAAACGGGAAGGCTATGATATTGTACTGGACATTCCTTTGTCATTTACTCAACTGGCACTTGGTGCTGAAATCGATGTCCCTACCCTTTATGGAATTGAAAAATTTACAATTCCTGAAGGTACCCAGTCAGGTACTGTATTTAAATTGAAAGGAAAGGGCATAAAGCATCTGAGAAGTAATAACAAGGGAGATCAATATTTCAGGGTGATGGTTGTAATACCAAAAAAACTTACACAAAAGCAAAAAGAATTATTGCAGCAATTCGCTGAAATGAGCGGGGAAGAGAATCTTGATGAGAAAAAAACTTTCTTTGAAAAAGTGAAGAATTTGTTTAAAGAGTAACTTTGTATTCTATTTTTTGGGATAGATTTATATAAAAAACACAAACAGAAAGAAGCAGAACTATGAAATGGTATGAAATAGAAATCACAACAACACAACAGGCACAGGAAGCAGTTTCCGGAATATTAATGGAAAAAGGAGCAAAGGGAACGGAAGTAGTTGACCCCTATGCTTTCAGGAATGTGCTCAAAACCAATGAGTATCTTGATTATGCTGACCTTGGTCTGATTGACAGCTATGGTACGGATGTTGTCATTAGAGCATGGCTTTCTGAAGATTGTAATATAAAGGCTCTCGAAGAAGATATCAAAAATTCTTTAATGGAACTGAAGGAACATTTTGATACCGGAAAAAATGAAATTCAGATCAGACTCCGTGATGATTCAGAATGGAAGGATAACTGGAAACAGTATTTCAAGCCGTTTAAGTTCACCGATAAGATAGTAATCAAACCCAGCTGGGAAGAATATCAAAAAAGTCCTGATGAGATATTAATTGAACTTGATCCCGGTATGGCTTTCGGCACAGGCACGCATGAAACTACAAAAATGTGTGCGCTTCTGGGTGAGAAATATATAGAGCCTGATGACAAAGTTCTTGATTTGGGCTGTGGAACAGCCATACTTGCCATTTCAGCAATCAAGCTTGGGGCAAGGTCTGCCCTGGCAGTGGACATTGATGCACAGGCGGTAAAGACTGCAAGGGAGAATGTGCTTAAGAATAATGTTGAAGACAGAATAACAGTTAAACAGGGTGAACTTAAGGACTTAAAACCGGAAAGATATGATCTTATTTATATAAATATAATTGCAGATATAATCCTTGAATTAGTGGAGGATGTAAAAAAATTTGCCGACTCTGGTACCAGGGTATTACTGTCAGGAATAATTAACACCAGACGTGACGAAGTATTTGAGGCTTATACTCAGGCAGGCTTTAAACTGCTGGAAGAAATGGAACAAGGTGATTGGGTGGCGATGGCTTTTAATGCATAGATTTGTAATTGACCCCGGAAATATCGACGGAAATTTGATAAAAATCTGTGGTGACGATCTTAAACATTTAAGACTGGTGTTAAGACTCAAGACCGGCGATAAAATTCAGGTTTTCGATGGCCGGGAAGTAGAATATGAGGCTGTTTTAACTGATGTTAATAAAGAAAGGGCTTATGCTGAAATCTTATCGTCATACAGGCCGGATACAGAACCACGTATAAAATTAACCCTGTTTCAGGGTTTGCCCAAGGGCGACAAAATGGATCTGATAATCCAGAAAAGCGTAGAACTTGGTGTTCATAGAATAGTTCCTGTTCTGACAGAAAGAACTGTTGTACAACTGGATTCAAAATCCGGCAGGAAAAAGACTGAACGGTGGAACCGGATAGCAAAGGAAGCCGCAAAACAATGCAGACGTGCCTATATTCCAGAAGTTGGTGAACCCATAAAGTTTGCTGAGGTATTGAAAAAAGTTGAAGATTTCGACGCGGCTGTCATGATGTATGAAAATGAGGAAAAAAAATGTTTGAAAGAATTGTTGAAATGTTATACTATTAATAAGATTGAAGATATTGCAATATTTATAGGGTCGGAAGGCGGATTTTCGACCGATGAAGTAAAAAGATGCAAGACTGCCGGGTTCGATATTGTCAGCCTGGGGAAAAGGGTTTTACGGACAGAAACAGCAGCAATTTCAGCTGTTTCGATTATCATGTATGAGATGGGTGAGCTTCAGTAATGAAAAAAACAATTGTTGTCACCGACGATGCCGCTTTTATGCGTGGTCTTTTAAGAAATATCATTGAACAATCGGATGACTATGAAGTTGTTGGTGAAGCTTCAAACGGACTGGAAGCTGTTGAAATAGCCAAAAAATTAAAACCCGACATATTAACTCTGGATATTACCATGCCTCAGCTGGATGGAATCCAGGCTGTCCCGGAAATACTTAAGGTCAGTCCTGATACAAAAATCATCATGGTCTCTGCAATGGGACAGCAATCTATGGTTATAGAAGCCATTAAGAAGGGTGCCAAGGATTTTGTAACAAAACCTTTCGAAGAATCAAGAGTTTTTAAGGCACTTGAGAATGTATTAAAAAGTCATAAAGATAAAGAAAATTAAAAACAAGGAGTAAATTTTTCGAATAATGCTTAGAAGTATGACAGGCTTTGGCCACTGCGAATACACAGAAAACGATATTACTGTTACTGTCGAAATTAAAACTGTAAATCATCGTTATTGTGACATATTTCTCAGAATACCCAAACAGATTTCTTCATTGGAAGAACAGGTGCGTTCTTTAGTTAATGACAGAATTCACAGGGGAAAAATCGACGTATACATAAATTACGACAATAAATCTTCCAATGATCAGGAAGTTATACTTGACGAATCGTTGGCTAAGGCTTATTATAGTGCTCTGAAAAAGATTACTGATAATCTGGGGCTTCGTGACGATATTACAGCTTCGACTATTGCCAGATTTCCCGATATCATTAAAGTTGAAAAAAAGGAAGACAATGATTACATTGCTGAAATCCTGAAAAAAGCGGTTTCAGTTGCTATTGATGAAGTAATCGAAATGCGGACCAGGGAAGGCCAGAAGCTGAAAGAAAATCTGTTTGATATTCTTGACAACATTGAAAAATTTATTGAAAAAATCGAACAAAAGGCCCCGATCGTTGTGGAAGAGTATAAAGAAAAATTGGAACAAAGATTATCTGAATTAATAGATATTCAAAAAGTGGATCCTGCGCGAATAGCAACAGAAGTGGCTCTGTTTGCTGATAAATGTAATATTGATGAAGAACTTACACGGCTCAACAGTCATATTAGTCAGATGAGGGACATGTTGAATGCTGGCAGTCCCGTTGGAAAAAAAGCTGATTTTTTGATTCAGGAAATGAATCGTGAAGTAAATACTATAGGTTCAAAAGCAAATAACCTTGATATTACCAGGAATGTGGTTGAGCTGAAAAGCGAGATTGAAAAGTTGCGCGAGCAGATCCAGAATATTGAATAAATTCTCTGGGGGATTATTTTTATGAAATTGATCAATGTCGGTTTTGGAAATATGGTTTCTGCAGAAAAAATAGTAGCAATTGTCAGCCCTGATTCTGCCCCTATTAAGCGAATTATTCAGGAAGGCAGGGAACGGGGCGCTGTGATAGATGCGACCTATGGAAGACGTACCCGGGCGGTTATTATAACTGACAGCGAACATATAATACTTTCGGCGCTTCAGCCTGAAACGCTGTCACACCGTATTGTTGAGCGGGACAATGGGAAAGATTCAGATAATTCAGAAATAGATCGGGCGTAGGAGGAGAAATTATGAAGTCCGGCCTGTTGGTTGTTATATCGGGTCCTGCCGGAGTCGGAAAAGGTAGCATTGTAAAAGAGATGATGAAGCTCAGTGATAAGGTGGTCCTTTCAGTATCAGCAACCACCCGTGCACCCAGACCCAATGAGCGGGAAGGGATTAATTACTTTTTTAAATCACGGGAACAGTTTGAAGAAATGATCAGAAAAGATGAGCTTATAGAGTGGGTTGAATACTGCGGAAACTACTACGGTACACCAAGGGAGTTTGTACTGGGCGAAATAGAAAAAGGACATATAGTTGTTCTGGAAATAGAGGTTGAAGGTGCTGCCAATGTAAGACGACTATTTCCCGATTCGGTACTTTGTTTCGTTTTACCACCCGACTATTACGAATTGGAAAACAGATTGAGAGGCAGGGGCACCGAAGATGAGGAAACAATAAAAAGAAGGCTGCAAAGAGCCAGGGAAGAGTTTCAACACATAGATGAATACGATTATATTATCCTGAATGATACAATTTCATCTGCGGCGCAAAGGTTTATGAACATAATTGAGTCGGAGCAGATGAAAACTCATCGCAATAAAGATTTAATCAATAAATTCAAAAATATTTAAGGAGTGATAGGGCGGCATGATTAATCCACCAATGTCATCTTTGCTGGAAAAGGTAGACAGCCGTTATACACTGGCAATTTTAACAGCCAAAAGGGCTCGGTTGCTTACTGATGGAGCTCCAAAATTAACAGATTACGATTCAAACAAAGATGTTACAATCGCATTGCATGAAATAAAAGAGGGTAAGGTTTCTTATCGCAGAATAGAAAAACAGCTGGTTTCAACAGAAAATCTGATTGAGGCTTCGTTGGATTCTACTGATGATAGCGTATAATGAGTAGGGGGAAACTGAAATGCACTTCGAAAAAACTATGGAAAAAATTGTAGCTTTATGTAAGAACCGGGGCTTTATTTTCCAGGGTTCCGAAATATATGATGGTCTTGCCAATACCTGGGACTACGGTCCGTTGGGTGTTGAATTCAAGAATAATATAAAAAGAGCCTGGTGGAAGAAATTCATCCAGGAAAATCCCTATAATGTTGGTGTAGACTGTGCCATACTTATGAACCCGCAGGTTTGGGTGGCTTCAGGTCATGTTGCCAGTTTTTCCGATCCTCTTATAGACTGTAAACAGTGTAAGGCAAGGCACAGAGCTGACAAAATGATAGAGGATTATAATATCGCTAATGGTATTGATATGGTTGTGGATGGCATGTCTAACGAAGCCATGACTGAATATATCAATGAAAAAAATATTCCTTGCCCGAAATGCGGAGGGCATCAATTCACAAATATCAGAAAATTTAATCTGATGTTCAAAACCTTTCAGGGTGTAACAGAAGATTCGCAAAGTGAAATTTATCTTCGTCCTGAGACAGCTCAGGGTATCTTCGTAAATTTCAAAAATGTTCAGCGTTCAGCAAGAAAGAAGATTCCTTTTGGTATAGGACAGATAGGAAAGTCTTTCAGAAACGAAATTACCCCCGGTAATTTTATTTTCAGGACAAGAGAGTTCGAACAGATGGAACTTCAGTTTTTCTGTGAACCGGGAACCGATCTTGAATGGTTCAAATACTGGAAGGATTTCTGTAAAAACTGGTTATTGAATCTCGGTATCAAAGAAGAAAATATCAGAATGCGGGATCATTCCAAGGAAGAATTATCTCATTACAGTGTAGCTACTACAGATATCGAATATAAATTCCCCTTCGGTTGGGGTGAGCTTTGGGGTATAGCAGACAGGACGGATTATGACTTAAAACAGCATATGGAACACTCTAAGGTGGACTTGACCTATTTCGATCCTGTAAAAAATGAAAAATATATCCCATATGTTATTGAACCTTCTTTGGGTGCGGATCGTGTTGCATTGGCATTTCTCTGTGATGCTTATGATGAGGAAGATTTAGGTGACAATGACAGGAGAGTTGTTTTAAGGTTCCATCCTTATCTCGCTCCGGTTAAAATTGCAGTTCTGCCTCTTTCCAAGAAGCTTTCCGAGAATGCATTCAAGCTTTATGAGGAGCTCTGCCGTGATTATGTGTGTGAATTTGATGAAACCGGTTCCATAGGAAAGAGATACAGAAGACAGGATGAGATAGGAACACCTTACTGTATTACCTTTGATTTTGATTCTCTGGAAGATAATTGTGTTACAATTCGTGAAAGAGATTCGATGCAGCAGGTCAGAATACCTATAAGTGGTTTAAATGAATATTTTAAGGATAAAATGTTAATATAAATTTCGGAATTTATTTGTTAATTATTTTACTTGAGACTCAAGAATAATTTATTTATTCTTAAGTATATAGATTTGCCCAATAGTTCTTATATTATTTTCTAATGTTTTAAGAAGATTATAAACTTCTTAAAAACAATATAAAATTGTAGGAGGTTATAGACTAAATGGCTAAATATGTATATCTCTTTAATGAAGGTAACGCTTCAATGAGAGAGTTATTGGGAGGTAAAGGTGCAAATCTCGCAGAGATGACAAGCCTTGGACTTCCTGTTCCACAAGGTTTTACTATAACAACTGAGGCATGTACCCGTTATTATCAGGACGGTCAAGTGATTGCAAAAGATATTGAGGATCAGATATATGAATATCTTGGAAAGATGGAAAACATCGTAGAGAAGCAATTCGGTAATCCTGAAAATCCTCTTTTGGTTTCAGTCCGTTCTGGTGCAAGAGCTTCAATGCCCGGAATGATGGATACAATTCTGAATCTGGGTCTTAACGATGAAGTTGTGGAAGGTCTTGCAAAGCTTACAAACAACAAACGTTTTGCTTATGACAGCTACAGAAGATTCATCCAGATGTTCAGTGACGTTGTTATGGGTATCGACAGAAATAAATTCGAAAACCTGCTCGAGACCATGAAAGAGAAAAAAGGTGTGGAACTCGACACTGAACTTGACGAGAACGATCTTCAGGAACTTGTTAAACAATTCCTTGAACTGTATAAAAAAGAGATGGGAGAGGATTTTCCACAGGATCCGAAGGTCCAGCTCCTGGAAGCTGTTAAGGCTGTATTCCGTTCATGGAATAACCCCAGAGCCATATACTACCGCCGCATGAATGATATTCCCAGTGACTGGGGTACCGCTGTAAACGTTCAGGAAATGGTATATGGAAATATGGGTGAAGATTCTGGTACCGGTGTTGCCTTTACACGTAACCCTTCAACCGGAGAAAAGAAACTCTATGGTGAGTTTTTGATGAATGCTCAGGGTGAGGACGTTGTTGCCGGTATTCGTACACCCGATCCGATTGATAAGCTTAAAGAGAAAAATCCTGATGTATACAATCAGTTTATAGAAATTGCTGAAAAGCTTGAAAAACACTATCGCGACATGCAGGACATGGAGTTTACCATTGAACGCGGTAAATTATTCATGCTCCAGACCAGAAATGGTAAGCGTACAGCACAGGCCGCACTGAAAATCGCAGTGGATCTTGTAAATGAAGGCATGATTACCAAAGAAGAAGCAATACTGAAGGTTGATCCTAAACAGCTTGACACACTTCTTCATCCGACCTTCGATGCTGCTGCATTGAAAAATGCAAGCCCCATTGCTAAAGGTCTTCCTGCATCCCCAGGTGCTGCTACAGGTAAGATTTATTTCACAGCCGATGATGCAGCAAAGGCATATGAAAGCGGAGAAAAACAAGTTATTCTTGTTCGTAATGAGACATCTCCTGAAGACATTGAGGGAATGCACGTTTCACAGGGTATCCTTACCGGTCGTGGCGGTATGACCTCCCACGCAGCTGTTGTTGCACGTGGTATGGGAACATGCTGTGTTGCAGGGTGCAGTGAAATTAAAATAGATGAAGAGAAAAAGATCTTTACCGATAAAGCAGGTAATGTTTATAAAGAAGGAGACTGGATCTCCCTTGACGGTTCAACAGGTAATGTGTATGCAGGTCAGCTGCCAACTGTAGAACCTGAGATTACCGGATATTTCGGCACATTCATGGAGTGGGCAGATGAAATCCGTACTCTGAAGGTTAGAACAAATGCTGATACTCCTGCAGACGCTGCACAGGCATTCAAGTTTGGTGCAGAGGGTATAGGACTTTGCCGTACAGAGCATATGTTCTTCGAATCTGACAGAATCAAATCCATGCGTGAAATGATTGTTTCAACAAACGAAGAACAGAGAAGGAAGGCTCTTGAGAAGCTGCTTCCTATGCAGAGAGCTGACTTTGAGGGTCTATTCCGTGAAATGAAAGGTTACCCTGTAACAATTCGTTTCCTTGATCCACCCCTGCATGAATTCCTGCCACAGGCAGATGACGATATAAGAGCTTTGGCTGAAGAGATGGGAATGTCATTTGAAGACCTTAAGGCTGTAGTTGATAGCCTGCACGAATTCAACCCAATGATGGGTCATCGTGGATGCCGCTTGGCAGTTTCCTATCCCGAGATTGCAGAAATGCAGACCAGAGCGGTTATCGAGGCTGCTATCAACGTTAAGAAGGAAGGCATGGACATCATCCCTGAAATCATGATTCCTCTGGTAGGAGACGTTGAGGAGCTCAAATATGTTAAAGATGTAGTTGTTAAGACTGCAGATGCAATTATCAAAGAAGCAGGTGTAGAGATAGAATACAAGGTTGGAACCATGCTTGAGATTCCAAGAGCAGCTCTCACTGCCGATGAAATTGCAAAAGAAGCTGAATTCTTCTCCTTTGGTACCAATGACCTGACCCAGATGACATTCGGCTTCTCCCGTGATGATGCTGCTAAATTCCTTGAGGACTACTATGCAAAACAGATTTACGAATCAGATCCATTTGAGAGACTTGATCAGACAGGTGTAGGTAAACTGGTAGAGATGGCTGCTAAGCTCGGAAGACAAACCCGTCCTGACCTCAAGTTGGGTATATGCGGCGAACACGGCGGAGATCCTTCTTCCATCGAGTTCTGCCACAGGGTGGGACTGGATTACGTGTCATGTTCACCATTCCGTGTGCCCATTGCTAAACTGGCAGCCGCTCAGGCAGCAGTAAAATACAAGAAATAATAATTAAAAAGGTTCTACGTCAAATGTTGGGGTTGAACTAAGTAAAATGAAATA
>ERZ773359.5160-NODE-5160-length-12770-cov-17.478726_pt1 | contig 12770 bp, 15 predicted proteins | sample MGYA00374955_ERZ773359 | MGnify/ENA primary metagenome ERZ773359 (study PRJEB29098, sample SAMN04486028) | biogas fermenter metagenome | study: EMG produced TPA metagenomics assembly of the Biogas fermentation microbial communities from Germany - Plant 4 DNA1...
CCATAGCTTTAGGGGTTATAGTATACTTTAGTCTATGTGTTATATTGAGGGTTAAAGAGCTAGCTAAGCTTTTTAGATTTATTGGATAATGAAAATAGGGAATTTATAATAGTGTGAAAGAGTGGAAGAAGGTAAAGACAAAGTTTTACCTACCTATGTTGGTGGGGTAGGGGTTAGGGAATCCCTGATAGCTCCTGTGGCCTTAAGCGATTATCTGGTAAGCTCTGTTGCCCTGGTTCATCCGGAAAAGTCTAGAAAGCTTATAACCTATGCTGACAGGATCTATCAGACGGGGTATTATTTGGATAATAAGTAGAAAAAGATCTCGAGAAGAGATCTTTTTAAAATTAAGCAAATGTTTTAAAATGGTAGATAAATTATAATATAAATCATCGCGTAAGCAAATTGTTGTTTAAATTTAAATTACATAGTTCTAAGGGAAGAGTGATAAGAAAGCTTCTTTATTCTCATTTAACCTTAAAACCATACATAAATTGTCGATATATATATTATATATGTTTAGGGGTGAAATAGATGGATCAATATATAGTCTTTGTGAACAAGGAGCAAAAGTTCGCCATAAATGTGTCGAAAGTTGAAAGAATCTTAGAATATAAGGAGCCTAAGAGATTACCCGATTCTTCCCCATATTTTTTAGGGGTCATCCAGTACAACGGCTCTATACTACCCATTATCGACCTAACTAAGCGCCTATATGATGCAGATATGGCCGTAACCATGGATACTAAGATAGTGGTAGTCAACTGGAAGGAAAGGCTCTTAGGCTTAGTAGTTGATGATATCATCGGCATCCAAAGCTTTACCGACAAGCAGTTTGAGGAGTTCGACCTAGATATAGAAATATCCAGCGAATACATCATCGGCTTTATCAAATCCCACGGGGATATCATCGTATGCCTAGATATAGACAGGGTATTCGACCAAGAACAAGAAGATGAATTGATTCTAGCTACTAATGAATAGAAATGGTGAGTATAGATGACGATAGAGATAAAAGTAGGAATAGGGGACTACAAGGTATCCCAATCTCCCAACAGGCTTATAACCCTAGGCCTAGGTTCCTGTGTAGGCATAGCCCTTTACAATAAAAAGACTAAGGTAGGAGGCCTAGCCCATATTATGCTGCCTGACAGCACCCTCTTTACCAAGAAGATGAAGGAGGAGAAGTTTGCCGACCTGGCCATACCCCTGATGGTGAGGGAGATAAATAAGTCTTATGACAGCAGCAACCTAATAGCTAAGATCGCTGGCGGGGCCAGCATGTTCAAATTCGGCGATAATGACACCGACAGCATAGGCTACAAAAATGTGTTGGCGGTAGAGCAGAAGCTGAGGGAATTGGGTATACCTATACTAGGAAGGGATACGGGTGGAAACAAGGGTCGGACCATGATGGTAGATTTGGAGGACTTTACCGTTAGTATCAGGACGGTAGATAGGGAGATTATTAAGCTATAATTTAGTTAAGGATAGATTAGTTTGGGCCATTTAAAACATAGTCTTTAGGAACAGGCTTAAACTCTTTCAGCAGCCTAGTTATATTAAAAGTAGTTTTAAGTATATTAAGTATACCATAGCTAATGTGGATAGTTATAAGTCTAGTTATTATAGGTAAATCTAAGGGGGAAAAATGAAGCTGGATTTTGATTTTTTCAACCAATGGGCTAAGAGGGAATTGAATATAGACCTAGATGCCTATAAGGAGAAGCAGCTAAGAAGGCGGATCTCCACCATTATGAAGAGCTCAGGGGCCAACGACCTTAGGGAGTATGCCCGCTTAATTGAAAGGGATGAGGAAGTAAGAAAGGCCTTCTTAGACTATATAACCATAAACGTAACGGAGTTTTATCGGAATAAGGACCTATTTGAAGAGTTTGAAGGCATTATCCTTGAAAGGATCGTACCGAATTTTAGGAATATAAAAATCTGGAGTGCAGCCTGCTCCAACGGGTCTGAGCCCTATAGCCTGGCCATGATTTTAGATAAGAATAATATAAGGATTAGGAATAAGATCCTAGGAACGGATATAGATGATGGAATCCTAGAAAAGGCCAGAATTGGAGCCTATAAGGACCATGAGGTTAAGAATCTGGATAAGAAGGACCTTGAGACCTACTTTACCTTCAAGGAGGGCCTTTACCATATAGATGAAAGGATCAAGGATATGGTCCAATTTAAGAAGCACGACCTGATTGTAGACGACTATGAGAAGGGCTTCCATGTCATAGTCTGTCGAAATGTGACCATCTACTTTAAAAATGAAGTAAAGGATGAGATCTATAGGAAGATGAACCAATCCTTAGTGCCAGGAGGGATTCTCTTCATAGGGGCTACGGAAAGCATCTATAATCCTGAGGCCTTTGGATTTAGGAAGCTATCTACCTTCATATATGAAAAGATTTAGAGCCAATAATGCAAGGGTTCTGCCCTTGCATAAGGGGGGTTAAATAATGAATGACAACAGCAGATACTTAGATATATTCTTTGCCGAAACGGACGAGTACTTATTTAGGTTGAACGAATGCGTCTTGGAATTGGAAAACAATCCGGAGGATACATCCCTAGTAGACGAAATCTTCAGGGCTGCCCATACCCTAAAGGGGATGGCTGCCACCATGGGCTTTAACAAGATGGCTGAGCTTACCCACCATATGGAAAGCGTCTTTGAGACCTTTAGAAGCGGTAAGTCTAGCATCACCAGCGATATTATCACCCTGGTCTTTAGGTCCCTGGACAAGCTGTCGGAAATAGTGGAGGACCTAAGGGCGGGTAAGGTCTTAGATTATGATATAGAAGACCTAATAGCTGAGCTAGATAGGGTAGCCAAGGAAGGAGGGGCTGCTGAGGGAGGAGAAGAGGTAGCTAAAAAAGCTGAAACACCTACAGCCGACCTTTCAGCCATTAGCGATGTAGATTTAAACCTGATTAACTATGCCTATGAACACGGCTTTAAGGCCTATGCCATAGAGGTGGAGCTGGCTGAGGACTGCCTATTAAAGGGGGCCAGGGCCTATGTGATTATTAACGGCCTGGAAAAGGAAGGGGAGATTATCCAGTCCAATCCTAGTACGGAAGTTTTAGAAAGTGGCGAATTTGATAACCTATTTAAACTAATATATATCAGTAAGCTGGAAGCTGATAAGGTCCAGGCCATGGTAGAGGATAATTTAGAAATTAAATCTGTCAAGGTTGAGGAATTGAAAAAGTATATGGACTTGGATACAATTGAAAGCAAGGAAGAAAAGGTTAAGGTAGAGGAAAAGACTGATGATTCCAAGCCTACTACTGGGCCCTTAAGCTCTGGCATGAACCAGTACATCAGGGTGGATTTAAAGCGGTTAGATAGCTTTATGAACCTGGTGTCTGAGCTGGTTATCTACAGGACCAGGCTGGAAAATGTATATAAGGATATTAAGTCTACTGACATAAACGAGCCCCTGGAGCAGGTGGCCAGGATCACTACAGAGCTGCAGGACCTGGTTTTAAAGATCAGGATGCAGCCGGTCAATGTGGTCTTAAACAGGTTTCCTAGGATGGTTAGGGACCTGTCCAGGGAGTTAAATAAGGAGATTGAGCTGATTATCGAAGGGGAGGATACGGAGCTAGATAGGACCGTAGTCTCTGAATTAAGTGAGCCCTTGGTCCACCTTATTAGGAATGCTGCCGACCACGGTATCGAGGCCCCTGAAGTTAGGGAGGCCCTAGGCAAGTCTAGGAAGGGTACCATCAAGCTTTCCGCCTACCAGGAGGGTAACCGGGTGGTCATCACCATCCAGGATGATGGCAAGGGTATAGACCCTGAGGCCATCAAGGAAAGCGCCATTAGAAAGGGCATAGATGTCCAGGGCTTAAGCGATAAGGAGTTAATCGGCCTCATCTTCAACCAGGGCTTTTCCACCTCCAAAGAGGTGACTAACGTCTCTGGCAGGGGGGTAGGCATGGATGTGGTCAGGCAGAAGATCGAAAGCCTGGACGGGGAGATAGATGTAATCAGCCAGGTGGGTAAGGGTACCACCTTTAGGATTAAGCTACCCTTGACCCTGTCTATCATCCAGGCCCTGCTAGTTAAGGTAGGTCCCGAGACCTTCGCCCTACCCCTAGGGGTTATTGAAAGGGTCATCAAATTAAATGAAGGGGACATCATCAGTACCCACGGCGATGAGATTTATATATATAAGAATAAGGCTATCCCCATAGTCAGGGTCAATGAGAAGTTGAATTTAGAATCCCAAGATGGGGGCAGCCACATCATCATCGTCCTACTGGGAGACCAGTACTACGGCCTAATAGTTGATGAACTAATAGGCCAGCAGGAGATAGTAATAAAGAAGTTAGGCAGCGTACTTAAGGGATTGAAGGAATATCTAGGTGCCACCATCTTAGGCAATGGGGACATAACCCTAATACTGGATATAAGCAATTTATGTAGCGAGGAGAAGGAAGATGAGTGATAAATATAGCGCCTTACAGCTGGATGTGATGAAGGAGCTGGCCAATATTGGAGGGGGCAATGCTGCCACCAGCATATCTTACTTGATAAACAAGCCTGTTAGGATGAGCGTGCCCACTGTGGACATCCTCCACTATGAGGACATCTTTTCCACCATAATGGAGGAGGATACCATGGTAAATGCTGTCCTGATGAAGATGCTGGGGGATGCCAGGGGCTATTTTCTCTTCGTAGTTTCCCAAAAAAGCGCCATCCAGCTTATTAACATGATGGTGCCCGATAATCTTACCCTAAATGAGGAAGTTAGGATTTCAGCCCTTAAGGAGCTGGTCAACATCTTAGTTAGTTCCTATGTAAATGCCCTAACTAAGATAGTACCATCTAATTTGATAACTACGGTGCCGCAGTTTACCATAGATATGTTCGGCGCCATCTTAAGCAGTCTCTATATGGAAGCTGAGCAGTATGATGAAAACATCTTAATTGTGAAGAATGAATTTTACTATGAAGACGATAAGATAGAAGGTTCACTTTATCTAGTCCCTGAACCGGGAGTCATAGAAGCTTTATTTAACTATATAGGTATATAATGGGGGTAATGAATATGTCTAAAAGAGTGTTAATAGTAGATGACGCATTATTTATGAGGATGAAGCTGAAGGATATATTGGAAAGAAACGGCTTTGAAGTAGTGGCAGAAGCCCAAAACGGTATGGAGGCCGTTGAGAAGTTTAAATCTGAAAGGCCGGATATTGTGACCATGGATATAACCATGCCTGAAATGGACGGCATAGAGGCCTTAAAGGAGATTATGAAGATAGATCCAAAAGCTAAGATCATCATGTGCAGCGCCATGGGCCAGCAGTCCATGGTAATGGATGCCATCCAGGCTGGGGCCATCGACTTCATCGTAAAGCCTTTCGAGAATGATAGGGTAATCCAATCCTTAAACAAGGCGATTAAATAATGGAGATGGATAAGATGCAAATCATAATCTTTAAGTTGTTGGATAAGTATTATGCCTTAAGGACCGATTCGGTGGAGGAGATAACTAAATACACCGACTATACCAGGGTGCCCAATGCCCCTGACTGGGTTACAGGCCTAATCAACCTAAGGGGTTATGTAGTTACCCTCTTAGACCTAGCCAGCCTTTTAAAGGTCGATGCGCCCTTGGAGTACAACAACATCATCATCTGCAACCATCAGGAGGAAAAGATCGGCCTCTTGGTGGAGGAGATTATAGGAGTTAGGGAAATCGAGGAAAATATGGTCAGAAGGTTTAAAAAGGATATGAAGGCGGAATTACTAGGCATAGTCCAGATGAAGGATTATATAGTAAACGTAATTGATTTAGAGAAGCTACTTACTGAAAATGAGGGATGAAGGTGAAACAGGTATTATCTCAACAGGAAATAGATGCACTCCTCCAGGCCTTAGATGCTGGGGAGTTGGATTCGAAAACGGTAATGGAGGAGAAGGAAAAGGATAAGGTAAGGTCTTATGATTTTAGAAGGCCTATTAAGCTGTCTAAGGAATATATCAATACCCTATATATGGTATTTGAGAACTTCTCTAAAATCGCAGGCAATCTATTATCTACCCAAATAAGGACCAATGCCAAGATTACCCTAGGTGGAGTGGAACAGATAAGCTATGATGAATTCATCCGTTCCATCCCTAGGACTACTTTACTTGCCCTTTTTAAGTCCAAGCCCCTGACGGGGATCCAGATCCTGGAGGTCAATCCCCAGTTCTGCGTCCAAGCCATAGACCTGATGTTAGGGGGGCCAGAAAGCCCTACTACCGCCCTTCCTAGCAACAAGGAGAGGTTTACGGATATTGAACTGGGAGTTTTAGAGGAGATAGTCTACAGCCTCCTGAGGGCCTTTGAGGCAGCCTGGGCGGACATTATAGAGATGGAGACCAGCTTAGATTCCCTAGAGACCAATCCCCAGCTGGTGCAGAATATGTCCCCCAACGAGCCGGTGGTCCTCATGAGCTTTATCATAGAGGTGCTAGACAATAGGAGCTTTATGAACGTCTGTATCCCATACGTATCCTTTGAAAATGTGACGGATAAGCTGAGCATGAAGAACTGGTTCGACTTTGAGAAGGATGCAGGCGACAACAGCCAGGAGCTGATAAAGGATAGGATCTTGACCTGTCCAGTGGACTTAGAGGTGGTTTTGGGTAAATCCATAATTACCGTAGACGACTTTTTACAGCTGGAGGTGGGAGATATCCTCCAACTGGATGTGAAGATTACAGAACCACTGAAGTTGTATGTGGAGGACAAGCTACATTTTCTTGTAAAGCCAGGCCAAGTCAATTCTAAGTTGGCAGTACAAGTATTACAATATATAGAAGAGGATGTTGAGTATGAGTAAAGACGTATTGTCTCAAGAAGAAATAGATAGATTGATGAGGGAAAGTGTCAATCAAGAAGAAAACCTACTTTCCGACACGGAAAAGGATATTATTGGTGAAGTCGGCAATATCTCCATGTCCACAGCCGCAACTACCCTTTCCTCCATCTTAAATCGAAGGGTACTTATTACCACCCCTAGGGTATCGGAGGTTACCTTTAGTCAGATTATAGAGGAGTGCTCCGTTCCCAAGGTAGTTGCCAGGATCGAATTTAAGTCCGGCCTAAAGGGGGACAACCTACTGATGATGGATATACAGGATGCCCTCATCATAGCCGACCTGATGATGGGTGGGCAGGGAGATGTTGAAGGTAGGGAGTTTACGGAGCTGGAACTTAGTGCTGTAGGGGAAGCCATGAACCAGATGATAGGCTCTGCCTCTACCTCCATGGCCACCATGTTAGGTGGGCCCATTGACATCCTACCCCCCCATGTGGAGGTATGGAATTCAAGTATTAAGGAAGAAATCCAGGAGATGGAGGAGGAAAGAAGGGTCTGTAGGATTTCCTTCAACCTGGATGTGGAAGGGCTTATAAAGAGTGAAATTATGCAGGTCTTTACCATGGAGACGGTGGAAGATGTCATCAACATCATGCTAGGACCGGTGGAGTATAAGGAAGAAAAGCTAGAAGAGGAAGTAGAGAGAGTAGAAAAAGTAGAGCCAGTAGTACACCAGCAGCCTAAAGAAAGGTATGAGGAGGCTATTATGGCAGAGAGACAGGAAAGATCAAGGGTTGAAGAGAAGGTCCAGGTACAAAAGCCAATATTTCCAAATCTAGAGGAGGAAAGGCAGGAGGTAAGGCCACCTAGAAATCTAGACCTAATAATGGACGTACCCCTAGAGTTCAGCGTAGTCCTTGGCAAGAGCAAGAAGACCATCCAGGAAATCCTATCCTTCGGCAACGGCTCCATAGTGGAGTTGGATAAGTTAGCCGATGAACCCTTGGAGATCTATGTAAATGGAAAACTAATCGCCCATGGGGAAGTGGTGGTCATCAACGAGAACTTCGGAGTTAGGATTACCAATATCTTAAGCAAGGAACAGAGGGTAAAAAATCTATAAAAGCTTAATAAATATAAATAGCCTCCGATATAGAGAGTAAAGACTTTAAGGGGAGTAATCTTATGAAAATTGATAGGGTCAATAATATTTATGATAAGTATTTGGAAAATAGCATAAGGAAGGAAAATAAGCCTGTAAGAAATAGGGAAGCCCAAGATGCAGTAAGGGTTCAGATCTCAGATGAGGCTAAGGCCTTGGTGGAAAGGATAAATGAGGCCAAGGATGAGGGCTTTAGCCAGAGGGTTGAAAGGATAAGGCGAGACGTTCTTTCTGGCAGCTACCAGCTTTCTACAGAAAAAATTGCTGAAAGAATTTTAGAGGTCATAGAGGACCAGGAAGGTAGTGAGCTAGATGAAATCCTATAAGGCCTTGATTAAGCACCTAAAGACCATCAGGGACCTACTGGAGGAGGAAAAGAGGGCCCTAGTCAAGAATGAAGGGGAAGTAATTGCAGATATAGTAGAGAGGAAGAAAGACCAGCTGGAGGTCTTAAGGGAGTTCAAGGGCTTAGATGTGGAAAGCTCCCAGGAGGCTATGGAACTAATTGAGGAGATCAATACCCTACAGGAGTTAAACCTACTACTTACTAACCAGGCCTTAAGCTATCAAAATGCCATGCTAAGGGCCATATCTAATAACCTAAATAGCTTTTCCAACACCTATTCAGCAGACGGTAAATATGAGGTAAACAAGAATATCAGCATAATAGACCAATCGGTATAGGATGTGAGATTATGACAGGATTGTTTAATACACTAAATACGGCTAACAAGGGCCTAATGGCCCAGCAGACATCCCTCCATACGGCAGGACACAACATAGCCAATGCCAACACCAGGGGCTATTCCAGGCAGAGGGTGGAATTAAAGGCGGACATGGCCTATAAATTAGGGGGCGTTGGCCAGCTGGGAACTGGGGTTAAGATGGATTCCATCAATAGGATTGTGGATGAATATGTGGTTAAGCAGATAAGGAATGAAACTTCCAAACTGGAAACCTATACTGCCAAATCCCAGGTTATCGACCAGTTGGAGGTAATCTTCAATGAACCCTCTGATACTGGGCTAAACTTCTACCTAGGGGAGATGTTCGATTCCTGGCAGGAGTTGAGTAAGAACCCAGAAAGCTTAACTTCTAAAACCATCGTAGTAGAAAAGTCCAGGGCCTTAGCTGAGACTATAAACCATATGGCCAAGCAGATAAACTCCCTGAAGGATGAAACGGTAACCCAGCTTGAAAAGAATGCCTTAGACTTTAACTCCATAGTTGAAAAGTTAGCTGCCTTAAACGACCAGATATATAATATAGCATCCAGCAGCCAGGTACCTAACGACCTACTGGACCAAAGGGACCTGATGCTCCATGATTTAGCAACCATAGCTAACTTTAGGGCCACCTTCGATGCCTTTGGCAGGGTAAGCATTAAAACTGCCGACGGCCAGATAGATTTACTAGCTACCGGTGGACAAGAGGTCTATGAGCTAAGTGTAATTACTGAAATAGAAGCCAACGAAAATGGCGGATACAGTATCAATATTTCCCGCGGCGGCAGGGAATCCCAAGTCATTACTATGGATGAAAATGGAATTAGGCAGCTATTGGAGATAGAAGGCCAAGAGGCTATAGATATTACTCCAGACATGGTAAATAGATTAGTAGGCAAGGTCATCTTTACTAACAAGGAAGGGGAAGGCTTAGACATAAGACTTTCCGACTCCATAAGCTCAGGAAAGATCCAAGGCAATACTGAAGGCCTGGATGTAATAGAGGATAGTATAAAGGAACTAAATGACTTTGCTAAGATGATGGCAGATGCCATAAACTACGTTCATACCCGTGATACTGCTGGCAAACCAGTTGATAATTATATCAATATCTTTACCTATGGGGACGATCCAGCCTCTTCATTGGCTATAAACCAAGATCTTGAAGCAAGCAAGATCCTAGCAGGTAAGGATTATGATTCCCCAGAAGGGGACGGGTCTAGGGCATTGGCCATAGCCAGGTTGAGGAATGTTAAATTAAATCCTCAGGATGAATTAGAATTTGGCCAAGGCCTACTATTAAAAGACATGACAGGGGGCGTAACCATAGAAGGGGCCTATGCCAATATAGTTATAGACATAGGTATCTCTAAGGAACATGCTGATAATATTATAGCCAACCAGAAGGTATTGGTGGGCCAGTTGGAATTAAGGAGAGAATCCACTTCGGGTGTTTCCATAGATGAAGAAATAACCAACATCATCAAGTATCAAAAGGCCTATGAGGCCAACGCTAGGGTAATAGCCACCTTGGCAGAGATGCTTGATGTGCTTATAAACAGAACAGGAGTGTAGCCTATGAGGATAACCAATAAGGTACTAAGCGATACTTTCTTAAGAAACCTATCTACAAATCTAAATCAGATGTATAAATATCAGCAGCAATTATCCTCTGGTAAGCTGGTATCTAGGCCATCAGACGATCCACTTTTGGTGGCCAAGATCATGTCTATGGATAATAACATAGCCCTAAATGAGCAGTACAACACCAACATCAGGGATTCGCTAGGCTGGGTAAAGACCCAGGATACAGCCCTAGCTGATGCCACATCAACCCTCCAGCGTATAAAAGATTTAATCATCTACGGAGCAAACGGTAGCTTATCCGAATTAGATAGAAGCGCCATCAGCGAGGAGGTTAAGCAAAAGTTAGACCAGCTGGCAGACATCTTAAACACCAGCTTTGACGGTAGATATATATTTGCAGGGCAGAAGACCCATAGTAGGCCCTTTAAGGTGGAAGATGGGGAGCTGGTATATAACAACTACCTAAACCCAGATGACCCTGATGCTGAAATTAACTATGATGAAAATTCCAACAATGTATTTAGGGAGATATCCCAAGGGGTTGAAATAAAGCTAATTACCGATGGTAACAAGCTTATGAGGGCTGAAGATGTGGAAAATGAAGATAATAAAAACTTAGGTGATTTATTATCTAATGTTATAGATGCCCTTGATAAGGGAGATACGGAAAAATTATCAGGAGAACTCCTTGCAGATATACAAAAGCATATAGATAATGTGGTAAGGGTGCGTACCCAAATAGGAGCTATCTATAATAGATTAGAAGCAGCAGAAGAAAGGAATATCCAAGAAAACCTACACCTTAAGGAACTTTTATCCCAAAGGGAAGATATAGATATAGCTGAAAGGTTTATGGAATATACGGTAATGTCAAATGTATATGTAGCATCACTAAACATAGGAGCAAAGATATTACAACCAAGCTTATTGGATTATTTAAGATAATATAAGAATACCTTTATTATTTTTTATCACCACCTACATTTATAAAATGCGAAAAAGGACTTATACCAATTTCGCAAAATTAAATAAACTAAATAGCCATTTCGCACCACTACTTAAGGGACGGTTTCTGCTAATGCAGAGCCGTCCCTAAAATACCAAAAAAGGTTGTGTTAAGATGATCATTCAAACCAAATATTTAGGAGAAGTAGAAATATCAGAAGAACAGATACTCCATTTTCCTAAAGGAGTATTAGGCTTTGAAAACCACTATGACTTTGTCATATTAGATATCTTTGAAAACCACCACTTTAAAATCCTTCAAAGTTTAAAACATCCAGAAATAGCCTTCTTTATCATAAATCCCTGGGACTTCTTTAAGGATTATGAGGTGGACATACCCGATGAAGAATTAGCTAAAATAGACATACTGCCCAATAAAGAAAACAACTTCGCCCTATTCAATATAGTAACCCTTGGCCAGATCTTTAAAGAAAGTACAGCCAACCTGCTAGCCCCTATAATAATAAATCTTAATAACAAGAAGGGTAAACAATTTATCCTAAATGACCAAAACTACACCACAAAACATAAGCTTTTCCCCCAAGGGACAGGTGAATAAAATGCTGATACTCAATAGAAAAATAGGGGAAAGCATCATACTAGACGATAACATCGAGATAAAAATTCTAGAAGTTCAAGATGGTAGGGTGAAGATCGGCATAGAAGCACCAAGACATGTATCTGTTTTAAGAAAGGAAATATATGAGGCAGTTATAGAGGAGAATAGGAAGTCCCTTGAAGGGGATATTGAACTATTGAAGTTGTTTGAGAAGGAATAAAATTACCTATAAAAATAATAAAAATCATTAAAAAGCCTTAATAAATTCATCTATCTATCCGATAAAGATACTAAAGAAGAAGCTATGGCCATACTTCTTTAAATAAATTTTAGGCAAGGATGCCAAAACAAAATTCAAGGAGGAAAAAGTAATGAGAATAAACCAAAATATTTCAGCAATGAACACCTACTCAAGATTAACAGCAGCAAACAATGCTAAGAGTAAGTCATTAGAAAAGCTATCTTCAGGCCTAAGAATAAATAGGGCAGGAGATGACGCAGCAGGATTAGCAATCTCCGAAAAGATGAGAGGTCAAATAGGTGGACTTAAACAAGCTATTAGAAATGCACAAGACGGTATTTCATTAATTCAAACAGCAGAAGGTGCATTAAACGAAACTCATTCAATTCTACAAAGGATGAGAGAATTAGCAGTACAAGCACAAAATGGGACGTATACTGATGAAGATATAAAAGCAATTCAAGACGAAATTGACCAACTTGCTGCTGAATTAGATAGAATTGCAGATACAACTCAATTTAACAAACAAGGTCTTCTTGATGGTACTTTAGATACTAAGTTCCAAATAGGTGCTAATCAAAATAATACTATTTCACTAGCAATAAAAAATATGAGTGCAGCAGGATTAGGAGTTGGGGGCACTTCAGAAAC